>ENA-OPCI01001208-OPCI01001208.1-human-gut-metagenome-genome-assembly--contig:-NODE-1208-length-15229-cov-3.005931_pt1 | contig 15229 bp, 11 predicted proteins | sample MGYA00241564_ERZ501479 | MGnify/ENA primary metagenome ERZ501479 (study PRJEB25962, sample SAMEA2042630) | human gut metagenome | biome: human gut; feature: human-associated habitat; material: faeces...
ATAGCCGGCTTCAAATGTTTAACTTTTAGCGCGGTAAATTTTTACCGAAGTATTGTAATACATTAAATTCAGCATATATTGAATGTCCTTCAAATGATTTGATTATGTATGCAATAGATAGTTTATTTAATAGCGAAAATTATTGCATTAAAATTTCCAGTGAAGAATATAATGATCCTGAATTCTATAATTTTATAAATATTATACGTGAATCTTTTTCTGGTGACTGTATACCCTGTAATGAAACAGCCAACAAGCCCTTTATCTTTAAACCTATCTTACGATTAAATGATAATTTCCACAAATTAGAATCAGAAGATAGAATTATAGAAGGACATAATATTTTATATTACCTAAATGAATTATCTCTATATATTACAGACTTATGTACGCTACAATGCCATCATTGTGCAGACTATAATAAGCAAGTACTTTTTTGTCGAAAAGGAAATGCATCCGCTGATTTTCCTTTCAAAGAATTGGATAAAATTTTATTGCATTTAAGCACAAGTAATATAGCAAAAATAAACTTTCTAGGAGGGAATATATTTCAGTACAAATATATGCAAGAACTTATAAATACTATAGGAGAATATAGGTTTAAATCGCATTTTTTCACACACATAGAGCATATTAACAAACATAGCGTTGAGATTATAAAAAAAATATTAGCAAAAAAAGGGTCATTCACAATATTAATTCCAACAATTACAACAGATATTAGTTTAAAAAAATATATAGACAATGAAAATATTGAATATACATTAATGGTTGATTCGGAAGAATCTTTATCTAAAGCTATTAATATTGTTACTACCAATCCTCTAGCAAAAATCAATATACGCCCATTTTTCAATGGCAGTAATATGGCTTTTTTCAAAGAAAATGTATTTATGGACTTGAATGACTTATTATCCTCACCTATAAGTAAAAAAAGTATATTTAGGCATCAAGTATTGAATGAGAATTTTTTTGGTAAAATGATTATTATGCCTAATGGAGAAACTTATTCTAACATAAATCACAATTCATTAGGAAATGCTTTTGACGACATACTTTCTATAAATAAATTAGTATATAAAGAAATGAGACATGGTAAAGCATGGTTTAAAGTGCGAGATGAAATTCCTTGCAAAAATTGCTGTAACAAAAGTCTATGCCCTTCTCCATCAAACTACGAAATTGTCACCAATAGAGTAAATTTATGCAATATAAAAAAATAAGATATGAGAACATTAAAGACAATATTAGCTGCATTAGTTTTGGCAATTACAGCAAGTTCTTGCCATAAAGACGGGGAACAGGCTGATGCCACTTCGCCATTAAAAGACAGTCCTGTTGTAGCCCAACAAGTGATTACCTTAAACGGAGACACAATCATTGTTTGTGATTTAAGTTTATTGAAAGATACCATTGATTTGCCATTAAGCACATTCGTTTCTGATTTTGAACTTGTAGATTTGGGAGAAGATGAAGAAGCATTGATAAAAGAGACCAGCGGTGGAGGGTCAATAGCCGTAAGTCCCAACTACATAGGAATTTATTCGGGTACAGGATATAAATTATTCGACAAGACAGGCAAATATATCACTTCTTTGTCTGCACGGGGACAAGGCCCAAACGAGTATGCCTTTTCCATTTATGACAGTTACATTGACGAAAAGAACGACAGGGCATATTTACTGCCAATGAATGGCAATAAAATACTTGTTTATGATTTAAAAGGAAATGCACAACCATACATTCCGTTGGCACATGAAACCACGAAAGGAAAGTTTTATGTAGATGACCAAAAGAAACTACTCTATGTAGCTAATATGCCTTTTTCTGATACAGCCTCAACTTTTTGGATACAAGACTTTGAAGGAAAGCTTATCAAAGAAATCATAGCCGGACACTTAAAGATTGTACCACCTGATTTCAGCAACGATATAAATGTATCCATGAATACAGAAGAAATAGACTACTCGGTATTCCATTGGAAGAATACTGTTGACACACTCTATCATTATAATGAAGCGGATAATAGGCTTGCGCCTTCTTTTACCGTCAATTTCAAGGATAATCCCATCCTGCACGATTATATAGAATTGCCTGATTACTATCTTATAAGGCTAATAGAAATAGAGTCTGACTACCGTTATATATATGGACTGATTGACAAAAAGACGCTAAAAGGAAACTATATCAAATTAAAGCTGGATATGCTGGGAAATATAGATGCCCCTGCATGGGCAATATTTGAAAGGGGATTATATACAGCTAATATTTACGCCTATTATTTACAGGGACAATGTGACAGGTTATCTGATTTGTCCTCATTACCTTCCGGCATTGCCAAGTACATTCAGGATTTACAGCAAAATGATTGCGAAGATTTAAATAATATAATCTTGATTGGGAGATTAAAGAAGAATACAGCAGAGTCTTTTATGATGAACGACAAAGACTATCAGGAGCAACCCCAAATGAACAAAACAGTTGACACTATAAAGAAAGAGAAAGAAGAAGTTTCTTTAAAAAGAACCGGTAAAAAGGAAGAAACCATTACTGAAGAAGATGATCCGAATCGTATTTACACCGGGTTTGGCGTTTTCTCGCATATACCATTATTAAAAGGCGGACTAGACTATTTCAGAAAGAACAACCGCTATAACGATTGGGATAGCAAAAACCCGAAAGAAACACTCATCGAATATGTAGTTGAGAAAAACGGAAAGGCTTCTCATGTGTCTATTAAAGAAAGCTCCGGTAATGCAGAACTGGACCAAGAAGCTATACGCCTAATAAAAGAAGCTGAATATACCGTTGCTAAATTGAAAAACGGGAAAGAAGCCAGGGCAGGAGGTATGATGATTAACGTAACCTTCCCTACCAAATAATGTTCTTATGATTATCAACATCAGGAGATAGAGCCACCTACAGGAGATATGTTTGACAACACGAAAAAAAATATCCCCCACTACTTCCTGTTGGATGCGATGGACTGCGGCCCCACCTGTCTGCGGATGATAGCCAAATATTACGGCAAGAACTATTCGCTGCAGACGCTCCGCGAGCGCTCCTTCATCACACGCGAGGGGGTATCCATGCTGGGCATCAGTGACGCGGCGGAATCCATCGGTTTCCGCACATCGGGAGTGCGTATTACCCTGAAGCAACTGGAGGAAGACGTGCCGCTTCCGTGCATCCTGCACTGGAACCAGAACCACTTCGTGGTGTGCTATGACATCAGGAAGAAAAGGAACGGATACAGGTTCCATATAGCCGACCCCGCCTCGCAGAACGTCATATACACCGAACAGGAGATGAAGAAGTGCTGGCTGGTGACAAGGACGGAAGGGGAAGAAAAGGGAACGGCACTCGCCCTGGAGCCGGCCCCCGGATTCTATGAACAGGAGGACGAAAAGGAGAAGGACGGCAGTAACAGCCTCTCCTTCTTCTTCAGGTATCTGTTGCCCTATAAAAGACAAATCGCTCACTTACTTCTGGGGATGTTGGCTGTGAGCCTCTTGCAGCTGATATTCCCTTTCCTTACGCAATCATTGGTGGATGTCGGGATTCGGGACGGGAACCTGGGCTTTATCACGCTGATTCTGACAGCCCAGCTCGTCGTCTCCGTTTCCCAACTTTCCGTGGAGTTCATACGGAGCTGGATATTGCTCCACATGAACACGCGCATCAACATATCACTCATATCCGACTTCCTGATAAAGCTGATGAAGCTGCCGCTGCGCTTCTTCGACACCAGGATGATAGGGGACATCATGCAGCGCATCGGAGACCATAACCGCATCGAGAGCTTCCTCACCGGCTCATCGGTCGCAACGCTGTTTTCGTTTGTCAATTTCTTCATCTTCGGATGGATACTGGCCTGTTACAATCCGGTCATACTGGGCATCTTCCTGGCAGGGAACACGCTGTATGTGTGCTGGGTGCTCGTGTTCATGAAATACAGGAGGGAACTGGACATCAGGCGGTTTGCACAGGCGGCCGGGGAACAGAGCAGTCTGATACAGCTGGTGACCGGCATGCAGGAGATAAAGCTGAACAACTGCGAGAAGCAGAAAAGATGGCAGTGGGAAAGGATTCAGGTGAAACTCTTCAAAATCAGCATCCGGGGGCTGGCACTGGGACAGGTGCAGCAGACGGGCTCCGTCTTCTTCAACCGGACCACGAACATCATCATCTCCTTCATCGCTGCCAAGGCGGTGGTGGACGGACAGATGACCCTGGGCATGATGGTGTCGCTGACCTACATCATCGGGCAGCTCAACGGCCCGGTCACGTCGTTCATCGGGTTCGCACAGCAGCTGCAGGATGCGAAGATAAGCCTCGAAAGGCTCAATGAGATACACGGGAAGGAGGACGAGGAGCAGGACATGGCCTCCAAGCTCTCCGCCCTGCCCGAAAAGAGGGACATCACGCTCAGCCACGTGTCCTTCAGCTATGACGGCGCGGACAGGGATTACGTGCTGGACGACGTGTGCCTGAGCATCCCCCGGCACAAGGTGACCGCCATCGTGGGTGCCAGCGGCAGCGGAAAGACCACGCTGATCAAGCTGATGCTGGGATTCTACACGCCCGGCAAGGGGAGCATCAGGCTGGGAGAGACGCCGCTGGGAATGATAAACCCGCACCTGTGGAGGGCAAAGAGCGGGGCGGTGATGCAGGACGGATTCATATTTTCCGATACCATCGCGAACAACATTGCCGTAGGCACCGAACAGCCGGACATCGAACGGCTGAGGCATGCCGTGAGCGTGGCGAACATAAGGGAATTCATCGACTCGCTCCCGCTGGGCTACAACACCAGAATCGGCATGGAGGGGAACGGACTCAGCCAGGGGCAGAAACAGAGGCTGCTGATAGCAAGGGCCGTGTACAAGAATCCCGAATTCCTCTTCTTTGACGAGGCGACCAACGCCCTGGATGCCAACAACGAGAAGGAGATAATGGAACACCTGCACGAGTTCTACCGGGGAAAGACCGTAGTGGTGGTGGCGCACCGGCTCAGCACGGTGCGCGACGCGGACAAGATTGTGGTGCTGGACAAGGGGAAAGTGGCCGAAGAGGGCACGCACCGGGAACTGACGGAGAAACGGGGACTGTACTACCGGCTGGTGAAGAACCAGCTGGAACTGGGAAACTGAGGAAAGGAGGAAGGCATGGAAGAGGAACGGACGCACAGGGAGATTGAACTGCGCAGCGAGGAGGTGCAGGAGGTGATGGGCAGGATTCCGCCCGCCATCCTCCGCTATGGGATTGTCGTGCTGCTGGGCATTATAGCCGTCGTCCTTGCAGGAAGCGCCTGCTTCAGCTATCCCGACACGGTGGAGACGGAGTTCACACTCACCACGCAGAACCCGCCCGCCTACATCATGGCGCAGAGCGCGGGAAGGATAGAACAGCTATATACTGCCAACTCCCAGCCTGTCGGAAAGGGCGACATGCTGGGAGTGATAGAGAACGTGGCACGCACCGAAGACCTGTTCGTGCTGCGGGAACGGATGAAGGAATGGAAGCAGGGCGGAAGCCGCACCGAGCAGGTGGGTACGATCTTTTTCCACCGGATAGCGGAGCTGGGAAGCGTGCAGGCGGCGTATTCGTCCTGCCTGCTGGCCTGGAACAACTACCTTCAGCACATGCAGGAAAGCAGGACGTATGAGACAGAGGTGGCCAACACCGTGGCGGGTCTGCTCAACGCCGTGGCCGAATGGGAGAAGAACTATCTGCTGACAGCCCCCGCGGATGGGACGGTGGCGTTCATGCAGCTGTGGAAAAGGAACCAGTACGTGGAGGCGGGAGAGACCATGTTTGTCATTGTCCCCCACGACGCAGCCCTTCCGGTGGGCAAGGCCCTGCTGCCCATGGAGGGAATAGGGAAAGTCCGGACGGGGCAACGGGTCATCATCCGGTTGCCGGCGTTTCCCGAACAGGAGTTCGGAACCATAGAGGGAAGGGTGGAGTCCGTCTCCCCCGTGCCCGACGAACAGGGAAGGTTTGTACTGGAAATAGCACTGCCGCAGGGACTGACCACCCGCTATGGCAAAGAACTGCCTTTGATAAAGACCATGACGGGAACGGCATCCATCGTCACGAAGGAAAAAAGCCTGCTCAGCAGGTTGCTGAATTTAAAATAAGAGTTTATGGGAGTCACAACATGTAATGTTTATGCCTTATGAAAGATGAAGAACTGTTTCTGAAACTATTTACTGAAGATGCAGCCCCAAGTGACCGGGTACGCGTCATCAATGAGAATATTTCAGCCGGTCAGGAACCTGTGGCCGAGGCCGACATCTGCTATTACAACATGGGCCGTATTATCGCTTGTTACACATTGGCAAGGAAATATGGAAATCAGGAGATGGAAGAGCGGGCGGATGCCCTGTTGGATGATAAGTTTGAGAATGTATCCTACGAGATGCCCTTTTGCCTGGACAATGGCTTGTTCGGGTTGGGCTGCGGATTGATTTATTTGCTTAGAAACAGGATGGTGGAAGGCGATGAGGATGAAATTCTTTCCTGCATCGACGATATGGCTTTTCGGAAGATACTTCATTTTGCAGAGGATGAAGATATTGACCGGCAAGGGTGGCTGCGCTACTTCCGGTTGCGCATAACCGGACACTGTGCAGAAAACAGAGTGACCTACCGGCTTGCACTCCGGCAATATACCCTCTATTTCCTGGACTGCATTTTGCGTCATGTCCGTAAAGGGGGCGTATTGGACAAACAGACTGTCGGGGAGGTGGAAGCCTTACACCAAATAGGAATATGCCCCGAAACAACTTTCGATATACTTTCTTTATCCGCATTGCAATCGAATCGGAAGGTTTCCTTTGTCATTCCCGTCCGTGTGGACTCGCCCGAAAGGGCACAGAATCTGGACCTGGTAGTAGAGCAGCTAATGGCTTTGAAAGATTCCATCCGGATGGAGATAAGAATTCTTGAGGCCGATGAACATCCGCATTATGAATTGAAAATCAGCGATGAACATATACACAAGACTTTTGTGAGGGATGCCTCCCCCGTCTTCCACAGAACCAAATATCTGAACCGGCTGATGCAGGAAGCTGAGGGGGCGATTGTCGGTATATGGGATACCGATGTGCTGCTTCCGAAAGAGCAAATACTGGAAGCTGTTGATGCCATAAGAAAAGGGAATGCGGTCATGAGTTTTCCATACGACGGAAGATTTTATATGCTTCCGCAGGAAGACAGTCTGCTGCTGAAGAAACGGGAAATGAACATGGAGGAATGCTGTCAGAAGATATATGAATATGTATTGGCTCACGGACCGAACTCGGTAGGAGGTGCGTTTTTGGTCAATAAGAATGTTTATATCAAGTATGGCGGAGAAAATCAACATTTCTATGGCTGGGGACCGGAGGATGCGGAACGTTGCAAGCGTATGGAGATACTTGGTTTACCCATCTATCGGGCTCAAGGACCACTCCTGCATTTGTTTCATCCCAGAATGCAGAACTCTTGGTTTGGTAATCAGAGGTTGGAGTATGCAAACAGGATGGAATTTATCAGAGTGGCAGGAATGACCAGAAGCCAATTGCTGCAATATATATCCGGCTGGAAATAAAACCAAAAGACCTTACCGGTCCCCCCCATCAACAGGACGTTTCAACGGCTAATGAAAGGAAAAACACTCCGTAGGGGAGAGAGGCAGAAACATTTAAACTGTAATAGTGTGTTTTTTCGATTATATTGCTTATATTTGTTTCGATATCATAACCTTTAAATACGAACAAACATGACCGATCTTACTATCCTTATTGCTGTTATAGCATTGGCATTATGGCCGTTAACCTTTTTACTTCTTCGTATCCGCCACGAACGGAAAAAGCGCAGAGATCATCTTGACCGCATGACGAAAGAAGATTTGGAAGAAATCGGGACAGAAGAGCTGGTCATTGCTGTGCTGAAGAAGATAGGTTGCCAACCCGAGACAAATGAAGAGGGGCATATCGTGTTTAAGTATCAGGGAGATGATTTTTATATTGCTGTAGAGGATGAGGCCCGCTTTATCATGATTTGGAATCCGTGGTGGGCATCTATCAGCATAGAGAATCCGGCCTTACCTTATCTGAAAGAAATAGTAAATTTGGTGAATGTGGAATCGTTGGTCACTACTATCTATACAGCCGATGAAGACGAGAAGAATGTGGGGCTTCATTCGAAATGCCACACGTTGTTTACTCCGAAAGAGGGACCGTTGGATGAATATTTGAAAGCGATGCTTGATCATTTCTTTATTACTCATGACAGTATCAAAGAGAATCTGCAACAGTTGAGTAATGCTGCATCGGAAAGCGATAAGCAGGAGCGTGTAAAGGTTAAAGGTTTTGCCGCTTATAAAGATAACTCCACTCCGCTTCCGGTAGATGATAAGCAATAAGTATTATAGAATTGGCAAAACTTTATAGGTATGAATTTAGGTGGTATCCTGAAAGCTTTGCTATATCAATGGGTACATTGACAGGAAAGTTATAATGTTTTCTCCTTTCACACAAAGCAGATGTTTCTTTCACGGTATGTAGTTTTAAATCAGTACTTTATGATAGGAATTGTGTGAAAGCAAGATAATTGATTCTTGTTTCCTGTTGAGTAAAAATGAATAACGCTTTTATTGTTGGCTGAAAAGATGGAAGTCTTTAAAAGACCAAGGCCTTTTAAAAAAACACTTAGGTCTTTTTCAAAAACACTTTAGTCTTTTCGGAAAACACTTTAGTCTTTTTGGTGTGCATCGGAATCTTTTAAGAAAATCTATATCTAATGAGCCGAATTTTATTTAACTTTGCTTCATTGAATATCGCCTTAACCTTTAATTGAAACTATTCTGTGATGAATCAATTTATAGATTTTGATGAAAAATTATATGCCGGACTCCGTCAGGGAGACGAGGCCGCCTTTACCGTTGTCTTTGAACGGTACAATCGGCTGTTGTATGCATTAGCTTATCGGTATTTAAAATCCGGAGAAGAAGCAGAAGATGCAGTCCAGTATACTTTTATGAAAGTGTGGGGACAGCGCGATTCTTTTGATTTTCGGTCCGGCATTAGGAGTCTGTTGTTCACCATTCTTAAAAACTATATATTGAATGAATTGCGGCATAGGCAGATTGTGTTTGAAAAGCATTATGAGATAGCCCAGCAAGGTGAAGAGGTGGATGAGGGTTTCTTAAAGGAATTTGAGAGCAAAGAGTTGAAGGAGCATTTGTGGTCGGCTATAAGCGAACTTCCTCCTCAAAAAAGAAAAATATGTCAATTGAAGATTGGAAAAGGACTTTCTAATCAAGAGATAGCGGACATGATGCAGATAACTGTCCCTACCGTAAAATCACATTACACACAAGCGATTAAATTATTGCGGAGCGCTATCGAGCCGTTGATAATGTTGCTTCATGCAGTGTGGTTTTATTTTTTTTATTAGAAACGGACTCATACCTTTATTCGGGTGAAGTGTCTTATTAATTAGCGAAAAACAGGCAAAAGATGAAAATAGATGATGCTATAATAGATAAAGTACTGAATAATAAAGCATCCGCAGAAGATGCAAAAGCTGTTTCGGAGTGGCTTGCTACCGAAGAAGGGCATGATTATTTGTCGAAACGGATAGACAGAGAAGTGTCTTCTTTGACGGAGAATGAAGTAGAGGACTGGGTACCTCATGTCATACCGGAAGAAAAGATGCAGCAGCGCTTCTTACAGCAAATAACTCTCCGTCGTCGGGTTAATTCCTATCGTCGTTGGTGGGCGGCAGCAGTGCTGATTCCTTTTATCTTTCTTTGTGGCTCTGTCTGGTTTCTGGCAGACAAGGTTGGTCTTTTTTCTGAAACTGAATATGCGGAACTGGTCGTTCCCTGTGGTGAACAGATGCGTGTTGTGCTGCAAGACGGAACGATTGTTCAATTGAATTCGGATACCCGGTTGAAGTATCCAAAAAAGTTTGGTATATTCAACCGTACGGTGGAATTGTGGGGAGAAGGATATTTTGAAGTGGCAAAGGAGAAGAATCGTCCGTTTGTAGTCGATTTAGGGGACATAAATGTAAAAGTGACCGGCACAAAATTTAATGTCAAGGCTTATACGGCAGAATCGAATCTGTGGGTGACACTGGATGAAGGCGGCGTGTTGCTGAAAGATGTGAGAGGCAAAGAATATCCATTGCTTCCGGGGGAAAGTGCCGAGTATAATCGCCGGTCGGGTGCTTGCCAGATTTCTCGTCCTGAGAATATGGAACAGATATCCTCATGGCGTTCCAAAGGTTTGAATTTCTATTTGACTCCTTTGAAAGAGATAGTCAAGGTATTGGAACGGCAATACGATGTGCATTTTATAATACCGGATTCAGCATTGCTGGATAACAGGTTTACTTTATCCACTAACAAGGTTAATGTGATTGATGTCTTAAATGATTTGGAAGCGGTATCACATATCTCTTTTGATGAAACAGAAGAAGGCGTGTTTAGGATAACCGAAAAAGAATAAATTCGTTATTATAAAATTGGTCGGTGATATTTTTGTTCTTATAGATTAAGGTAAGACAGAGGTATCACCGATTGTTGTTTTTACTATGAACGAGGCTTTCTGCGATTTTAAAGAAAAAAAGAAGAATTTGACTCATACCTGTTTTCTAATGATGTGTTAGCCTATACAGAAAGGCCTTTTATTAACGATGAAATAATAAATTTAATACTGTGTATGAAATGAACTCAAAAAACAAAACGAAAAAGTTACTGCTGTTGGGTATTCTCTTGTTTGGCTTTACTGCCTCAGGATGGTCACAAAAAGTTTCTTTAAATTTTAAAGATGAGAAAATAGAAAAAGTCCTGTCTTCTATAAAGAGTCAGACAGGGATGGCACTGGTATTTAGTGACCAGGTAGTGGATGTAAACCGATTGGTTTCTATCCAGGTAAAGGATTGTAATTTAGAGGAAGCCTTGGGTAAGTTATTGACCGGTACAAAAGTGGCTTATGAAATAAAGAACAATAAAATTTATTTTATCGAGAAGGAATCAGAGATAACTACTCCTTCAAAAAGAAAAAAGGTAACAGGGATCGTAACAGATGCTACTGGTGAGCCTATCATTGGAGCAAATGTAGTTGAAAGGAATGTAAAAACGAATGGTGTAATTACAGATATTGATGGACAGTTTAGTCTTGAGATAGACGTTAATGGAGAATTGCTTGTTACATACATTGGCTATGTAGCACAAAATGTCTCTACAAAGGGGAAAGAATCTTTTAAAATAGTCTTGCAAGAAGATACACAGACATTGGAAGAAGTGGTAGTGGTAGGTTATGGTTCTCAGAAAAAATTGAATTTGACAGGATCTGTAGCTACTGTTGGCAGTGAAGAATTGACAGAACGGCCTATTACAAATGTGACGGCGGCTATTCAGGGGGCAGTTCCAGGAATGACTATTACTTCAGGACAAGGACGTCCGGGGCAAGATGCTGGTACGATTAGGGTGAGAGGTACAGGAACCCTGAATAATTCAGAACCTTATATTTTGGTGGATGGTATCGAAACTGGCACGATGAACTCTATAGACCCCAATGATATTGAATCTATTTCTGTATTAAAAGATGCTGCATCTGCAGCTATTTATGGATCAAAAGCAGCTAATGGTGTAATTTTGATAACAACAAAAAGAGGTAAAAGTGGAAAACCGACAATTGCTTATAGTGGAAGTTTTGGTTGGCAAAAGGCCACTAGTATGATTGATCGAGTAAGTTCTGCAGATGCAGCTATCCTATATAATAGAGCGTTAGAATCGGATGGAAAATCTCCTCGATTTACAGAGGAAGATATTCAATTGTTCCGTAATGGGGCAGACCCTTATGGACATCCTAATACGGATTGGCAGAATTTGGCTTTTCAAGGGAATGGATTTATGCATAAGCATAATGTAAATCTTTCTGGTGGAACTGATAATGTGAAATATATGACTTCTATTGGATATCAGCATCAGAATGGTATTATGGTTAATAGTAATAGGGAACAGTTTAACTTCCGTATGAACTTGGATGTGAGGATGACCGATAAATTAGATTTAAAAGCAAACATGGCATATATACATAATGATTATGATGACCCAACGAACTCTTATGTGGGAGGTGGTTCAGATCAAATAATCCGTCAAGTTAATCGTATTGCTCCTTGGATTCCGTATAAAAATGCAGATGGAACATATGGAACTATTGGGGATGGTAATCCAATAGCATGGTTGGATTTAGATCAGGTTGTTACTAGAAAAAATCAGAATTTTGCAGGTACTTTAGCTTTGGACTATGATATTCTTCCTAGCTTAAAATTGACTGCTCAAGGTTCTTATGTATCTAATATCCAGGATTATAAGGACTATGTGAAGGATATTCAGTATAATGCTAATAAATATCATGGTCCTAACTCTGTTGATAAACGAATCTATCAGTGGAATCGTTATAATTTAGATTTATTGGCTAATTATGATCATGCATTTGGAAAGCATAATATAAAAGGGTTATTGGGATATCATATAGAGAAGTATAACAAAGATGAGGTAAGAGCTTCTCGTGAGAATTTTCCTACTAATGACTTGACGGATATTAATGCAGGTGCTGTTGCTACTCAGGAAAATTCAGGATTTACTCGGGAGTTGGCTATGATGTCTTATTTTGGTAGGATAAATTATGATTATGCTGGAAAATATTTATTTGAAGCTAATTTTCGTGCTGATGCTTCTTCTCGTTTTAGCAAAAGTAATCGTTGGGGATATTTCCCTTCTATTTCTGCTGCTTGGAGGATTTCAGAAGAGTCTTTTATGGAAGGTACACAAGATTGGCTGCAGTCGTTAAAAATACGTGGTTCTTGGGGAAAGTTAGGAAATCAAGATGCTTTGGATGATTTTTATCCTTGGATGGTGACTTATAGTATAGGTTCTAAATATCCATTTGGTGGTACAACTAATACAGGGGTAACTCAAACGAATCAAAAGATTGAGTCTATTTCTTGGGAGACTACAACTAATTGGGGAATTGCTGTTGAAACTAGTATATTTTCCTGCTTGGATTTCTCGGTTGAATATTATAGTCGTGTGACTGATGGTATTATAATGGATGTACTTGTTCCTGCTACCTTTGGATTGGGGGCTTATAAAGATAATGTAGGGAAAATGGAGAATCGAGGAGTTGAAGTTACAGCATCGTTTCATAAACAATGGGGAGATTGGCGTTTTAATGCATCTGGAAATGTAGCATTTAATCATAATGAAGTTTTAGATCTGGGAGTTGGAGGAGATAAGATTTCAAATTACTATATCAATCGGGTAGGAGAAGCATATAATTCTTTTTATGGATATGTGGCAGATGGTCTTTTTCAAAGTCAGGAAGAAGCAGATCAGTTTACGAAAACTTATGGGAATCCCTTTGGAAAGGCTTTTAAAGCTGGAGATATTCGTTATAAAGATACAGATGGTAATGGAAAACTAACGGCAGATGACCGTCGTGTTGGAGGAGCAGAACAGCCTAAGGTTACATTTGGATTGAATTTAAATACTTCTTGGAAGAATTTTGATTTGTCTGTATTATTGCAGGGGGCTACTGGAGTAGAACGTTACTTTACTAGCGAAGTGTTTGGCGAATTTTATGGTGATGATTCTCATCCTTCTACTATATGGTTAGATGCTTGGTCAACGGAAAACCCTGATGGCTCTTTCCCACGTGTGGCATTAGGTGGAAAATCTGCTAGTGATCCTTCTAATTATTCTAGCTTTTGGATGCAATCTGCTAATTATTTACGTATAAAGAATGTGCAGTTTGGATATACACTCCCTAAAAAATGGTTAAAAGGTTTAGGTATTTCTAATGCAAAAGTATATTATTCAGGTGAAAATCTGTTTTGTTTTGATAGTTTGCCTGTTGATGTTGACCCTGAAGCTCCATCAGGAAGAGGCTCTCATTATCCACAGATTGCAATTCATTCAATAGGTGTTAATTTGACTTTTTAATTTAAAAATGAATTATATTATGAAAGCGATAAAATGTTTGATTATATCTGTTTGTTTAAGCGGGGGATTATCTGCATGTGATGATTTTTTTGATACGGTTCCTAATGATCAACTGTCTCCGGCTACATTTTGGAAGACGGAGGCTGATGTAATAAATGCTGTTACGGCTTGCTACGAAGATTGGAACAATCCAGCAACAGGTTCTAGTGATGTTTTTTTTGCTGATTGTATGTCAGACATAGCTTATAGCTTTACTGGCTCTAGTTCTTATAAAAATGTGTCAAATGGTTCTTTATCATCTACTTCTACTGTAGGGTATTATAGTTATACGACTATTCGTCGTTGTAATCTGGTTTTAGAAAATGCATGCGCAGGCATCATCCAGCCGGGGTGGGAACCGTTCAGGTGGGTGAACACCGAGTCCAGCGGAAGATCCCGCCGGAAGGAACTGCTTTCGCCTTCGACCTCCCGGCGGTCTGCGGCGGCGGAAAGATCATCTGCCAGATAAACGATATAGGCCGGGGAATCAGCTGGCAGCGCCTTTGCTGCACCGCGCAGCGCGGCGGCGTGGTGGTAGCGCACACAGTCCAGCGCCGCTGCCCAGCCTGTACCGGGCAAAACGCCGTGCAAAAACTGGTAGCCCTGTTCACTGTGGCTGCCGCGCTGCCCACCGGCACGGTACACCGCTTTGCCGGTGTCGTGCAGCAGCCCGCCATAGGTGGACTGCAGGGTGAGAACGTTCAAAATACCATCTCCTTTACGGGTTGTGGAAGAATTGCACAATAAACGGAAAGTGTATTTGTCAATTTTGTAAGAGATGCTTGGAATTGGCTTTATTATAACACATTTTGTCGCTATGCAAAAGCCGCAGCAGAGAAAATATCACAGCGGCTGCAATCGTTCCGTTCATAGAGGAATAGCCCACGGAAAACAAAGAGTTAAGGTTTGCAAAAGAAAAACTCCGCATCTTTTTTTGATGCGGAGCTTTTTTGCCCCCTTGCGGGGATAAGTTGAAATGGGGACAACCCTGCGTCCAATGCTTATATTCGCGGGTTTCCGTCCCCTTACGGGGATAAGTTGAAATAGACAAGTGGCGCACCTTTAGTGCAGACTTTGAGTTTCCGTCCCCTTGCGGGGAGAACCCTCTCAGTCACGGCTTACGCCGTGCCAGCTCCCCCGAAAGGGGGAGCTTTTGCAGCTGCCGTTACCCTGTACTAAGCT
>ENA-OPCI01001224-OPCI01001224.1-human-gut-metagenome-genome-assembly--contig:-NODE-1224-length-15071-cov-2.285429_pt1 | contig 15071 bp, 13 predicted proteins | sample MGYA00241564_ERZ501479 | MGnify/ENA primary metagenome ERZ501479 (study PRJEB25962, sample SAMEA2042630) | human gut metagenome | biome: human gut; feature: human-associated habitat; material: faeces...
CGCCATACCAACCACCCCAGTAGCCACCATACCAGCCGCCCCAGGAACCCGGGTAATATCCCCAAGAGTAGTAAGGACGATTCCAGCCCCAGCCATAATTCCAACCCCAGCCGTAAGAACCATAACGCCAATCCCACCAAAGCGGGTTACTGAACGTCGGGAATGCATAAGCATACATGCCGTCGGTATATACGTTCCAGTCCCAGGAATTCGGTCCGTAAACTACGTCCCAATATAACGGGCTGCTAATGCTAATAGCAAAACGCGGATTACGGAAACGGATGATACGTTCTGCGTACTCATAATCTTCCTGTGTACCGTCAAATTCGCCGGTCACCCATTCTCCATCCAAATCCGGATTAGATTTTTCTTTTATATATAAGGTATCATTGTCCATTACGAACTCATTATCACGTGCATCGTAACGGCGATTATATTCATCCACATCCCGTGTTTTTCCCTTACGGTCCTGAACAACTACGGTAGTACCCGGTGAAGTATAGATGTTGGTCACCTGTTGTTTCGTTTCCTTCTTAACCGGAGTTTCTTTCTTCTCCTGTTTATCTTTGGAAGGTACGAAGTAAAGGTCGTCATCAACGCTTTGTGCCAGCAAGCCTATCGGTAGGCACAAGGCAAATAGCAAGAAGTAAACAATCTTTTTCATATCATCTCGGTTTATGTAATTACTTAAACTTATTCACATTACAAAGATAAGGAAGAGATTTTTCGTCCGAAGGAGATTTTCCCCAAAGGATAATAGGGAAATCCCTATTTCTAACTATCTTAGTAGAAGATACATTGCACCTTGGCATAAAATTCAAGTAAACTTGATTTTCTATACTTGGTTTGTAGTATCTTTGCATATTATTTACCAGAAAATAAAACAACTATGAAGTATTTTGAGTTCACGTTCCATACAAGTCCTTGTACCGAAACAGTTAATGACGTACTAACTGCAGTGCTAGGCGAAGTGGGATTCGAGAGTTTTGTTGAATGCGAAGGCGGACTGACCGCATATATCCAACAATCGGTATGTGATGAAAACGCTATCAAAACTGTAATCGCCGAATTTCCTCTATCCGATACGGAAATCACCTACACATTTACCGAAGCAGAAGACAAGGACTGGAACGAGGAATGGGAAAAGAATTTCTTCCAACCGATTATTATTGGAGACCGCTGTGTAATCCACAGTACTTTTCACCAGAATGTACCCAAAGCGGAATATGACATCGTCATCAACCCACAAATGGCCTTCGGTACGGGACATCACGAAACGACAAGCCTCATCATCGAAGAATTACTGGACAACGAACTGAAAGATAAATCCTTGCTCGATATGGGTTGTGGGACTTCTATTTTAGCTATCCTGGCACGTATGCGGGGGGCACACCCCTGTACAGCCATCGACATCGATGAATGGTGTGTACGCAATTCTATCGAGAACATTGAACTGAATCATGTAGACGAAATCGACGTTTCACAAGGAGATGCTTCATCACTTACCGGAAAAGGGCCTTTTGACATTATCATCGCCAATATCAACCGGAATATATTATTGAATGACATGAAGCAGTACATTACCTGCATGCATCCAGGTTCAGAGCTTTATATGAGCGGATTCTATGTAGATGATATTGCTGTTATCCGTGAAGAAGCGGAAAAAAACGGACTGGCTTTTGTACATTACAAAGAGAAGAACCGTTGGGCAGAGGTAAAGTTTATTTATCAAGGCTAATCCCCTCCAACTGATTTTTCCTAAAAAAACAATATCCCCATGTCCGGACATCACATATAACAAAATGGGAATGTCGGACATAGGGATGTCACATATAAAGAAATTTATGCGAACTCCTTCTTTACTTGCTCACACCATTCCTTGATTTTCTTCTTTGCCTGTTCAGACTGATTATCCAAATCAATCACCAATCCGCACCACTGAGTACCTCGTAAGGCTCTGGAACGTTCGAAAGTATAACCTTCAGAAGAAGTGAAGCCGACTAATGTAGCCCCGTCTCCTTCAAAAACTTCCGCCAACAAGCCAATACCATCGGCAAAGTTTTCAGGATAGCGTATCTGATCTCCGAGACCGAAAATAGCAACCTTTTTTCCTTTCAGTTCCATTGTTCGAAGCTCCGGTAACAGTTCATCCCAATAAGTAGGCAGCTCACCGTCAAACCACGTGGAAGCTCCAACAATAAAACAATCGTAAGCTGCAAAATCATTCTGCCATGCCTGTTCAATCGCTACTACTTCTATCTTATCTTCTCCAAACTCTTTCTGAATCTTCTCCGCTACCCAGCTTGTTCTTTCAGCCTTAGTAGCATAAAATAAACCTATCTTTTTCATAATCTGTACAATTTAATATTCCAACAAATTCTTGGCAGCTTCGTATATCTTAGCCTCATCCGGCAATATTTCTTTTTCCAGAATCGGATTAAAGCCGACAGGAGTAAATGTAGAACCGACACGTTCTACCGGACCGTCCAAATAGCGGAACATCTCCCCTCCAATCATAGCCGCCAGTTCCGCACCGAAACCGGAGAATACTTTATCTTCGTGAACAACCAATGCTTTACTGGTTTTCTTTACTGATTCAAATATCGCTTCTTTATCCAACGGAATCAAAGAACGAATATCAATGACTTCTACTTCCCAGCCACCTTCTTTCTCCAGCCGTTCGGCAGCGTGTAAACAGAAATGGGTAGTGTTGCCATAGGTGATAATACTCAAATCTGTTCCTTCACGACGGATACGTGCCTTTCCGAAAGGAACTTCAAAATCTTCCGGTACAACGGCTGCTGCCTCCACCGAGTTATACAAAGCTTTCGGTTCGAGAAACAATGTAAAGCCCTTGGAACGCATACTGGTCCGCAATAATCCGGCGGCATCATCAGCAAAGGAAGGACAGACAATTCGTGCTCCGGGCAAAGTTGTCAAAGCTCCCTCTATATTTTGGGAATGGTATAATCCCCCACCAATATAACCACCGGAAGCTAGCCGTAAAGTTATGTTCGGAGCAAACTTTCCATTGCTACGCCAATACTCATGTGTACATTCTACATATTGTTCTACGGCAGGCCAGAAATAGTCAGCAAATTCCGCCCCTTCTATCACGACATGGATTTTAGGGTCAAAGCGGCTCATTCCGTTAGCTGTACCCACAATATAATCTTCCGCAATCGGTGCGCTGAATACACGTGCATCACCAAACTCCTGCTGCATACCTTTAGTCACATTAAACACACCGCCTTTTTCCTTGTTTGCTACATCCTGTCCCCAGATAAACGTATCGGGGTTATGACGGAATTCAGCTTTCAACGTTTCGTTAATGGCGTTCACCATAAAAGTTTTCTCTCCTTCTGCCTGATGGATACCTTCTTTATACTTTTGAGGCTGATAAGGTTCGGGTATCACAAAGTCATAGATACTCTTGGGATCAGGATCGGGAGCAGACAAGGCCTTTCGATTAGCGGCTGATAATTCTTTCTTTGCATCAGTCTCTATTTGCAGCAATTCTTCTTCCGTCAAACGTTTATAGCGAAGCAACATCCGGCGGAATTTCATCAACGGGTCAGCTTCTTTTACATATTCCAGTTCGTTTTCATCCCTGTACAAGGTATGTTTATCCGAATTAGAGTGGGAACCGATACGGACGCAATTGGCTTGTACAATTACCGGGTTACGAGTGGTTATGGCATATTCCCGAGCTTCGGTCATAGCGTTCATCGAGTCAAATACATCTTTTCCATTACAATAGATAATTTTCAGGTTCTTGAAACCTGAGAAGTTCTCTGCCACTTTCCGATTGGCCGTCTGTTCGGATTTCGGGACGGAGATACCGTAACCATTATCCTGTATTACGAAAATCACAGGAAGACGCTCGAGACTAGCGCCATTGATGGCTTCATACACAAAGCCTTCGGAAGTAGCCGATTCTCCATGAGAAGTTATAGCAACTCCTTTATGACCATAATACACCATAGCTCTGGCTACCCCTGCCGCATGGAGGTCATGTGTCCCCGTAGCAGACGAGATATTTTCGATGTGCCATTCCGGTTTTGCGAAGTGATTAGACATGTGCCGCCCGCCACTACCGGGATCAGTCGCTTTCGATATACCATTCAGGATAATTTCTTCTGCAGTCATTCCGGCAGAAAGCACAGTCAGCATATCCCGGTAATAAGGGAACAGAAAGTCTTCGCCGAGAGTAAAAACCTGCCCAATAGCCAGTTGGATTCCGTCATGTCCTGCATAAGGAGCATGGTAAGACCAACCTAACGATTGCAGCAAATAGGAAGGGGCTTTCTCATCCAGAGCACGTCCCAATGTCATCAGATGATACCACTTCTTCAAGGTTTCAATATCTGTATTTTTTATATCATACTTTTTCATAGTTAATGAACTCTTTATTAATGAAACAATCAGTTGAATCAACCTTTCCAGTTCTCCAGATAATCGGCTATGAAATGCAGGAAGTTACCACCCAGCATACCGTCTACCACCCGATGATCGTAAGACAAGGAAAGATACATTTTATGACGAATAGCAATCGTATCACCTTCCGGTGTCTCCACAACAGCAGGTTTCTTTTCAATGTATCCCACTCCCAGAATAGCTACTTGAGGCTGATTTATAATCGGCGTACCGAATAAGCTCTTGAATGTACCGAAATTAGTAATAGTAAATGTTCCGCCATCAATGTCTTCCGGCATCAATTTGTTATCTCTTGCTTTTAATGCCAATGAATCAATGGCGACTGCCAATCCGTTTAGATTCAAATGGTCGGCATCATGCACCACCGGAACAATCAGATTTCCGTCATTCAAGGAAACAGCGATACCGACATTGATGTGTTTCTTGAAAAGAATATTATATCCGTCTACCGATACATTCAGCTGCGGATAAGTTACCAGCGCTTTCGCTACCGCTTCCGTAATCATAGGCATATAGGTCAGCTTCACTCCTTCGTGACGGAAGAAGACATCCTTATTCTTTTCACGCCAACGGACTAGCTTGGTTACATCCACTTCCAGCACATTCGTAACATGTGGAGATACTTTCTTTGACATAACCATGTGGTCGGCAATAATCCGACGGACACGGTCCATTTCTTTCATCTCTACTCCGGACGTATTGATAGGGGCAGATGATTGGGGTGTAGCAGTGGAAGCCACAGATTGTACAGCAGGTACCGGAGATGACTTTGGACTCGCTGAAGCAGCAGGCATAATAGCCGACGGTGCATTTGCAGTCGAAGTTATGCCTATTGTTGCCGGTTTCGGCTCGCTAACAAGCCCTCTCTTTTTCCCTGTCAATATAATCTTTTATATCTTTTTTACTCAATCGTCCTTCATAGCCAGTCCCTTGCAGGGTATCCAGTTCTTCCTTCGGAATCTTAGCGTCCCGTGCCAATTGAATCACCACTGGAGAGTACCAACGTTCTTCGACAGCAACACCCGGTTTCGGTACTTCATTATGGGATTTCTCTTTAGTAGTTTCCTGAGAGGAGTTCGATTCATTGGAAGTTTCCTGTTCACTAGCACTGTCACCGTCCAAATTAATAACAGCAACGACAGTGCCCACCGCTACCGTATCTCCCTCTTTACACAAAATCTCCATTACTTTCCCCGCTACCGGAGAAGGTATTTCCGCACTCACTTTGGCAGTGTTTACTTCAAAAAGCACATCGTCTTCCTGAACCGACTCACCTACCTTTACAGACCAAGAAACAATTGTTCCTTCGGTTATACTCTCGCCCAACTTAGGCATTTTTATTTCGAATCTTGACATAGACAGTAAATTTATTATTCAACCTTGACACATTACAACAATACGTTGAAATAGAAAGTTTTAAGTTAAAGTATTTTTAACCGGACATCAACGGTTACATATCCATTCTTCACGAATGTACTTCTCCGAACGAAGCCGGTTGACAGCTTCCTTCTCCTCTACACTGAAAGAACTGACGGATTGCGATTCACTGAAATATTGAAAAGCATTTTCCTTGAAATCATCCACCCTCCCCGCCGGCAAATATCTACCGATATTAGTAACCTCACTCCGAATGGAAGGAACGGCATATACGGAAGACAAAGTGCTGTCATTCTTGTCAGTGACCGGCAGTTAAGATCTACCATGCCGGTTTCTTCCTTCCAGCCATACTCGCAGAATGTTCCAATCTTTCCATAACCCGCCGCATTTACGAGCATCCGTACATTGGCGTGGGATTTTCCCAGTGCTATTCCCAGTTTTTTATAAATATAATCCTGGTTCAGATCTCCGTCAAAAATACGCACCGGAACTTTTAATTCCATCTCCAGTTCGTTCAGACGTTCTGCCCGTCTTGCGACGACCCAAATTTCATCCAGATTCTGATAAAGCTTTGGAATCTGCCTTGCAAATTCTCTTCCAAGTCCGGAAGATGCCCCTGTAATCAATGCTATCTTCATCATACTCCTATCACCTCTTGCAGTGTTTACAATTATCACTTTCGCTATTATTATCTGCTCTTTCGGCGTTTATTGTTTCCGCCTCTGTTATTTTTTACATTTTTTGAATTCTTGCAGTTCTGCTTTCTTTTTACTCCAGACATGTCTGACTTGATTTTCCTTGGCTTGATCAAGCATTTCTGGTCAAATCCCACCAGATCCATGCGCCCGGATTTTCTAAGCGCCTCCATGACCAGATCATAATTCTTCGGATCCCGGTACTGGATCAATGCTCTCTGCATTGCTTTTTCATGCGGGTTCTTCGGTACATAAACTGGTTTCATATTTCTTGGGTCTACGCCTGTGTAGTACATACAGGTAGATATGGTGGACGGTGTCGGATAGAAGTCCTGTACTTGCTCCGGCATATATCCAAGATCCCGTAAATGTTCTGCAAGCTCGACTGCTTCCTTTAACGTTGACCCCGGGTGAGAAGACATTAGATACGGCACAAGATATTGATCCATACCAAGACGCTCGTTCATTTTTTTATACCGTTTTACAAACCCCTTATAGACAGAATTCTCCGGTTTTCCCATTTTCTCCAGGACTGCGTCTGATACATGCTCCGGTGCAACCTTAAGCTGCCCGCTTATATGATACTGGCACAGTTCCTTTAAAAATGTATCATCCTTATCTGCCATAACGTAGTCGAACCGGATTCCGGAACGGATAAAAACTTTCTTGACTCCAGGTATTTTACGCAATTTTCTAAGAAGTGCCACGTAATCCCGGTGATCGACCTTCATATTTTTACACGGTTTCGGGAACAGACACTGCTTTTCCTTGCAGACGCCGTATTTTAACTGCTTTTCACAGGACGGTGCACGGAAGTTTGCCGTTGGGCCTCCAACGTCATGAATATATCCTTTAAAATCCTTGTCCTTCACCATTTCATTCGCTTCTTTTAATAAGGACTCATGACTTCTCGTCTGCACAATCCTTCCTTGATGAAAGGTCAGGGCACAGAAGCTGCACCCTCCAAAACAGCCACGGTTACTGATCAGACTGAACTTGATTTCTTTGATTGCCGGAACCCCTCCGTCTTTTTCATAACTCGGATGGTAAGTCCTCATATACGGAAGGCCATACACCAGATCCATCTCGTCCTGAGAAAGTGGTTTTGCAGGTGGATTCTGTACAACATAAAGATGATCGCTGTAAGGCTCTACGAGACATTTCCCCGAAAACGGATCTGTATTACAATACTGCACATAAAAACTTCTTGCATAATTGAGCTTGTCCTCTTTCAATTGCTCATAGGATGGAAGAATTGTCGGTTCATAGACACTGTCCAGACTCTTGACCTTACACACAGTTCCCGGAATGTAAGTAATATCTTGAATACTAAGTCCACTATCTAACGCCTCTGCAATCTCAATGATCGAATGCTCACCCATTCCATATGAAATAATATCCGCCCCGGAATCCAATAGCACGGAGCGTTTTAATTTATTGGACCAATAATCGTAATGTGCCAGTCTTCGAAGACTCGCCTCGATTCCTCCGAGAATGATTGGTGTCTTTTTATAAACCTGGCGGATCAGGTTGCCATAGACTGTCACCGCATAATCCGGACGTTTTCCCATAACACCGCCTGGAGTATAGGCATCTGTACTTCTACGCCTTTTTGATACAGAGTAATGATTTACCATAGAATCCATATTACCTGCCGATACAAGAAAAGCAAGTCTTGGCTCGCCAAGAACGGTGATGCTGTTCTTATCTTTCCAATCCGGCTGTGCGATGATTCCGACCTTGTATCCATAATCTTCCAGAAGCCTTGTAATAACTGCCGGTCCAAATGATGGATGGTCTACATAAGCGTCCCCTGAAATGTACACAAAGTCCAACTGTTCCCAGCCCCGTTCTTCCATATCCTTTTTACATATTGGTAAAAATCCCTGTGACATCTATAATACCTCACTTGTAGCGTTTAAAATAATAAATTCTTTAATTCTTCTTCGGTCAGCATGCGGTATTCGCCCTCTGCCAGATTATCATCCAGAACCAAGCTGCCCATACGTTCCCGTTTCAGATAAACAACCTCTTTTCCCACTGCCTGGAACATGCGTTTTACTTGATGAAACTTTCCTTCCTGGATGGTCAGACGTATTTCGGATAAATCATCACTTTTTATAATGTCGAGTTTTCCCGGCATCGTAATCTCCGGTTCATCTTCTGTGCCAATATTTACACCTTCTGCAAATTTTTCCGCATCGTCTTTTGTAACGTTCCCCTGCACTTTTGCAAAATAGCATTTATTCACATGATGTTTCGGAGAAAGTAACCGGTGTGCCAGATTTCCATCATTTGTAATTAAAAGAAGTCCCACCGTATCCTTATCCAGACGACCCACCGGGAACAGATCTTTCCGCTTCTGTTCCTTGATCAGATCGATCACGGTCTTCTCGCGTTTATCTTCTGTTGCAGACACTACCCCCGCCGGTTTATTCAACATATAGTATACATAAGAGGCATATCCGATTCGTTCACCGTCCAGTGTAACATTTGCTTTTGTCTCGTCCACTTTAAGTTCCGGGCGCTTTGCAATCTCGCCATCTACCTCTACTTTGCCTTTTCGAATATACTGCTTCACTTCCTGCCTGGTTCCTACGCCCATCTCAGACAGGAACTTGTCTAACCGGATCATGAATTCAACCTCCATCCCGGCAGATATTTATTCTTCAAAGTTCCATTAGCAAGCTTTCCCCATCCCAGTGGATAACCATCCACGCAGACCAGATACCAGCCTTTTGCTTTCGTCTCTACCAAATCATCAACATCCAGTGTTTCCCCTTTCAGATAACGGCTCACACGATCATCTTCTAGTGGCAGATCAACAATCTTCTCATAATCATCTTTTTTGAGGGTCATGGCAAAGGCCTGACTTGGCTCAAACCGTTTTTTCTTAAGTTCTCCAAGTAAAAGTCCGGTACGCAGGAACCGAAGTCCCTTAAGATTTGGAAGCCCTGCCGGCATTACATAGACACGCTCGCCGTGGATATCCAGAAGATCCGTACGGATTTCTTTCTTTACATCATTTAAAAATTCTTCCAGTTCCTCTGGTAATTTCTTCTTTCCTTTTCCACCGGTTAGTTCACCTTTCACACGGTCACACGGTTCGCCCTTTTGTACAAGTGCCAGATAATGTCCTTCCCCTTTCATTTTATGTGGGAATATGCGGACAGTATCCGCAAGCGACGGATCCCGTGATTCTGTCACTTCCGGCATCCCCTGAACAAAGCCTTCATATGGCGCAATCTTCAAGATTCTAAATTCCGGATAGGTCTTAAGTAAATGTTCGATGACCTGCTCATTTTCTTTCGGATCAAAAGTACAGGTGGAGTACAGCATCATTCCGCCTTGCTTTAACATACGAGCAGCCTGCAAGATAATGCTCTTCTGAATATTACAGAAAAAGTCCGGCCCATGCTCCTCCCATGCAGATACCATTTTTTTATCTTTTCGGAACATTCCTTCTCCGGAACACGGTGCGTCAATCAGAATCTTATCAAAATACTCTGTAAAATAGCTTTCCATTTTTCCAGGCTCTTCACTTAAAACAAGAACATTGCCAATACCGAACACCTCAATATTTTTCAGAAGTCCCTTGGCTCTGGAATTACTAATATCATTGGCCGCAAGTACTCCTTCCCCTTGAAGCTTTGCTCCAAGCTCCGTAGCCTTTCCTCCCGGTGCCGCACATACATCTAACACCTTGTCTCCCGGTTCCACCGGAAGCCGGTTTGCCGGTGTCATGGCACTTGGCTCCTGCAGATAATAAAGCCCTGCAAAATAATATGGATGTTTAGACGGAGTTACATGCTCCCCGTCATAATAGAATCCATTCTCAATCCAGGGAATCGGCTCGATTTCAAACGGACAGATCTTTTTAAACTCTTCTACGGAAATTTTATTCGTATTTACACGAAGCCCATAATAACGCGGCTCTTCATAACATGCAATATAATCGTCAAAATCTTCTTTCAGAAGATCTCGCATCTTTTTTTCAAAATTCTCTGGCAATCTCATTGATTTTTCTCCTCCAGCGCATAAACATACATAATATAGTATATCATATCTGGGTGTATAACTCTAGAAATATGAATAGATTAATTTTTTATTTTCTAAAAATAAAAGCACTTCATACGGATTAACGCTGATTTCTTTCCCATTTTCATAAAAATAAATTCCAAAATGTAAATGTACGGGAAACTGTCCCACCGTTCCTTCTGCTCCATAACCGCTGTCTCCCATGTACCCAAGCAATTCTCCTGCTCTTACATAATCTCCTATTTTCAGGTTTGTATAAGAGTCCAGATGTGCATAGTAGTAATAAGTACTGCTATCACTTATGATACCAATCCGCCCCCCCCCTTTTTCAAGCCAGCCCTTATTTTTCACCGTTCCGTCACTGACGCTCACCACCGGATACAGCCCCCGTTTATTTTCAGCCGCCATAATATCTGTTCCTTCATGCACCCGCTTTCCGCCATAATTACGTTCCATATGCCAGGTGTCCACAAAACTTACTTTCAAAGATTTATCCACATCAGACTCTGGAATCGGGAAATACAAGGCCTCTTTTTCCACATTTTGCATCGCCCGCCTGCATGTTAAAGACAGGTATTTATTCTGACGCAGTTCTTCCGAAAAAAATTTATCTCGAAATTGCTGCGCACCCAACGTCAGCATTCGATCTGTCATGTGTTTTCCGGACGTATATGAAATTGATATTCCAACAGCATCCAGTAGCGCTATCACAAGCAGAATTGCAAACAGCCTCAAGCTTACCTGCCAGGTATACACTTGTTTATTTCTAAGATTCCTGTTTTTCTTCATTTCAGTTTTATTCTCATTTTCCGCACATTTTTCTTCTACTATATGACTATATCAAATGTAAAATAACTCCCACCTCTGCAGATGGTAAAAATAAAAATAGAACATACAGATTCTTTCTCCATATGTTCTACTTTCGTATTTTCTTATTTTTCAAACTGCCATGATGTCTGTAGATTTTTTATACTACACACCACGTTATCCTATTTTAATTTTGCAAGAATTCCTTTTAAGTATTCCCATGTTCTCTGTGTAGAGGCAATATCCAGCTTCTCATTAAAGGAATGAATATCCAAAAGATCCGGTCCCATAGATACACAATCCAAATCTGGTTTCTTTCCAAGGAAAAGTCCACACTCCAGTCCGGCGTGAATGGTAGATACAACCGGTTCTTTTCCATACTGCTCTACGAATGTCTCTACCATTACTTTGCGAAGTTCGGAATCTACTTTGTACTCCCATGCAGGATATCCACCCTGCGCCTTTCCGTTAGCTCCAACAGCCTGTGCACAAGTATCCAGGATTTCTTTCATATCTGCTTTCTTACTCTCCATAGAACTTCTTACAAGACTTTCAAGTTTTACAGCATCCTTAGTCGTCTCTACAATACCAAGATTCAGGGAAGTTTCAACCAGTCCTTCCAGTTCACGGTCATAGCACTGTACTCCGTTCGGGCAGATGATAAAATATGTGATTACACGTTTTGTACTCTCCGCGTTCATAACTGCCACACCAGATACACTTTCTTCTTCTACATCCACAGTAAGTCCCGGTTCTTTTCCAAGAAACTCCTTGTCCCATGTTGCTTTTAACTCTGCAACAGAAGCTTTTACTTTATCAGCATCTTCTTTCGCCACAAGGATCTCTGCCTTACACTCACTTGAAATGACATTGTTCTTTGTTCCTCCTGCAATGCTGATCAGGCGGATGTCAGTCTCCAAAGATACGTGATTCAGAAGTCTTCCCATCATTTTATGTCCATTTCCACGCTGTTTGTGAATCTCTGCTCCGGAATGTCCTCCAAGAAGTCCGTGGATACGGATACTGATTTTCTCTCCTTCTGCGTTCTCGCGTGTGACTGGAATCTCAGTATTATATCCGAATCCGCCTGCACAGCCAACTGTCAGGATTCCCTCTTCTTCAGAGTCAATATTAATAAGCTTCTTTCCTTTAAGTACGGACAAGTCAATATTCTCTGCTCCACCCATTCCAATCTCTTCATCTACCGTAAACACAGCCTCAATTGGTGGATGCGGAATATCCTTGCTGTCCAAAATCGCCAGTGCCATAGCAACTGCAATACCGTCATCACCGCCAAGTGTAGTATCTTTTGCTTTTACATATCCGTCTTCTACATACAGTTCAAGCGGATCTTTCTTAAAATCATGATTTGATTCCGGACGTTTCTCACATACCATATCCATATGTCCCTGAATAATGACCGGTTCACTGTTCTCATATCCCACTGTTCCCGGTTTGGAAATGATAATGTTATTCGTCTCATCCTGGATGCATGCAAGTCCTCTTTCTTTTGCAAATGCTACGCAGTAATCACTGATTCGCTTTGTATCGAATGTACCATGAGGTACCTGGCAGATTTCCTCGAAAAATCGAAATACTTCTTTTGGTTCTAAGTTTTCTAATACCATGTTTATAACCCTCTCTTTGAAATAATTTTTGTGGTCACACCATATCTGCGCAACCACGAATTTCTTTCTCTATTATGTATCATTTGTCATAAAAAATCAAATATTTCCATATGGTTAATTAAGTTTTAAGATTTTGCTCAGCAGGAGGCTTGTTCCATGAAAAATCATTTTTTTCAGTTTTTTCTGATCCTATGCTTTTTTGTGATGCTTTTATTTCCTTCTGAAGTATTTGAAGGCGCAAAATCCGGACTTCTACTTTGGTTCCTTACTGTTTTGCCAACGCTTTTTCCATTTCTTCTCATTTCGCGCCTGCTTCTTGACTCCTGTGCCTGTTCACTTTTAAACAAACTCCTTGCTCCTGTGATAAGCCGTCTGTTCGGCATTTCCGCCCAAGGTTCCTTCGCTTTTATTGTAGGATTCCTGTGTGGTTATCCTATGGGGGCAAAGATTACCGCCGATCTCTTTCATGCAAGGCAGATTTCAAAAGCAGAAGCTTCTTATCTACTGTCATTTTGCAATAATACAAGCCCTGCATTCCTCATCCATTATATTGTTCTCGGATATTTTCAGAACCCCAGACTCATTTTCCCATCTGTGCTGATCTTATACGGAACGCCAATCCTACTAACTTTTTTCTTTCGCATAAAGAAACATTTCGCATCATCGAACACTACAGACATTACATCTCCATTTACTATTTCAAAAATTCCTTCATGTTCTCTCGATTTCTGTCTTATGGATAGTTCTGAGGCTATCGTTAAAATCGGCGGATATATTATCCTTTTTTCCGTCATTTTAAATTTACTCCAAAAGCTCCCGATTTCACACCCGTTTTATCAGTTATTTCTTCTGCCATCTTTAGAACTAACTAACGGCTGCGCTCTCTTAAACAAAACAATAACCGCCCAGACCATCCCTCTGTCTTTTTCTATCTATTATAGCCTCTGTATGGGACACACTGCTTTCGGCGGCTGGTGTGCACTTTTTCAGACAGGCAGCATGATAAATGGAAGCGGACTTTCTCTCAACTCCTATGCAAGAAAAAAACTGGTCACCGCTCTGGTGACCAGTCTGTTTGCTTATCTTTATATACGTTCAACCTAAAAACTATGTTTGCACTCACATCTGTAGCAATTCCTGACTCTTAATTGAGAATCCGTAAACAAATCTTCGTACAGGATAAAGAATCTACTCCTCACTGTCCAGGTCAAAATCCGGGAATGCATCCTCTGCTGGTTCTTCTTCCTGCTCATATCCCTGATCTTCATTCTGTACTGCTGCCGGCTGATCCGGAATATCCAGCTCCGCACGGTTATTACGAACCATGTCATAGCACTCCTGAAGAGAATTCACAAGACTATCATACTTGGTTGTATAACTGTCCAGTGTATGTCCGATGATTCCTTCTGCATTTGCCATCAGATTATCTGCATAACGCATAGCTCCGATACGGATTTCATTCGCATCGCTTGTTGCATTATCAAGAATCTCCTGTGCCTGCTCTGTGGCAGCAGTTACAATCTCATTCGCCTGTGCGTATGCCTGCTGCATAATTTCATGCTCGCTCAACAGTTCATTCGTATGAATCTGTGCTTCCTCCAGCATGCTGTCCGCTTTTGCCTGTGCATCAGCAAGGATTGCATCTTTATTTGCAATGATCTTCTGATAACGCTTGATTTCATCTGGTGTCTTCATACGAAGCTCACGAAGGAGCTCGTCCATCTGATCTTTATTTACAATAATTTTTGATGTAGACAGTGGCTGAAACTTACAACTGTCAATATATTCCTCGATTTCTTCAATGATCTGCTCAATACGGCTGCTCATTATCTACACTCTCCTTTTTGATTCATTTTCTCCCTTATTCTTTCTCGCACAACATCGGGAACAAACTTTGAAATATCTCCATGATAGAAAGCTACTTCTTTTACTATGGTAGAGCTCAGATAAGAATACTCCAGGCTTGTCGTTAAAAAAACTGTCTCAACACTTGGCTCCAGTTTATGGTTCGTCTGAGCCATCTGAAGCTCATATTCAAAATCTGTGATTGCCCGAAGACCTCTCACGATCACATCCGCACGGCACTGGT
>ENA-OPCI01001231-OPCI01001231.1-human-gut-metagenome-genome-assembly--contig:-NODE-1231-length-15001-cov-7.972033_pt1 | contig 15001 bp, 9 predicted proteins | sample MGYA00241564_ERZ501479 | MGnify/ENA primary metagenome ERZ501479 (study PRJEB25962, sample SAMEA2042630) | human gut metagenome | biome: human gut; feature: human-associated habitat; material: faeces...
GCGTATTGCCTGCAATCGTCAAAACATACACAATGAAGCAGTAAGAAGTATTCGTGAGGACTTCAATTTCTCGATGTGTTTGAGTATATTTAAACATATTTGGAGTGGCAGAGGACATGGAGAGACAATTTACCAGACAGGCAGAGAATGCCCTCAAATTGGCAAAGACAACTGCGAAAACCTGTGGACATGGATATATCGGAACAGAACATCTTCTTGCAGGTCTTTTGAAAGAACCTGAAGGCACTGCAGGAAAAGTGCTGCAGGAATTTAACGTAGAAGAAGAAAAACTCAGGGAACTTATCAGCAGCCTGGTTACACCGGTTCAGGGCAATACTGCGGCAGCAGAAACAAAAGATCCCCAGTACAGCCCGAGAGCAAGAAGGATCATTGAACAGGCGAAGGAAGATGCTGAGAGTATGGAATGTCTTTGCGGAACAGAGCACCTGTTGCTTTCGCTTCTGAAAGAGACAGACTGCGTAGCAACCAGACTGCTTTTTACAATGGGAGTAAATATCCAGAAGTTGTTTGCGGCTATCCTGACAGCTATGGGATTTGACAATGATACCATTGCAGAGGAATTTCAGTACGCAAGGAATGCGGGAAACAAAAAAGTGACCAGTACCCCTACGCTGGATCAGTACAGTCGTGACCTGACACAGCTTGCAGCAGAGGGAAAACTGGATCCTGTGATAGGGCGTGATAAAGAAATTACCAGACTGATTCAGATTCTGAGCAGACGTACGAAGAATAATCCGTGTCTGACAGGGGAACCCGGAGTAGGTAAGACTGCCATTGTAGAGGGACTTGCACAGCGCATCGTTATGGGAATGGTTCCGGATACAGTGAAGGATAAGCGTCTTGTTGTGTTAGATCTTTCTGGCATGGTTGCGGGAAGCAAATACAGAGGTGAATTTGAGGAAAGATTAAAAGCTGTGCTTGATGAGGTTAAAAAGTCAGAAGGCCAGATTATATTATTTATCGATGAAATTCACACAATTGTAGGTGCTGGTAAGACAGAGGGTTCTATGGATGCTGGTAATATGCTTAAACCAATGCTCGCAAGAGGTGAGCTGCATTGTATAGGTGCGACAACACTTGATGAACACAGACAGTATATTGAAAAAGACCCAGCACTTGAACGTCGTTTCCAGCCTGTAATGGTTGATGAGCCAACAGTTGAAGATACAATATCTATATTAAGGGGGCTTAAGGACAGATACGAAGTATTCCACGGTGTTAAGATTAATGATGGTGCTTTGGTAAGTGCGGCTGTGTTATCAGACAGATATATAACAGACAGATTTCTTCCAGATAAGGCAATTGATCTTGTAGATGAAGCGTGTGCAATGATTAAGACAGAACTTGATTCAATGCCGGCAGAACTTGATGAAATGCAGCGTAAGATTATGCAGCTTGAAATTGAGGAGGCAGCCTTAAAGAAGGAAACTGATAATCTTAGTAAGGAAAGACTTGAAGCTTTAAGAAAAGAGTTATCAGAACTTAAGGAAGAATTTGGCATACAGAAGGCTAAATGGGATTCTGACAAGACAAAGGTTGATAATATCAGCAAGTTAAAAGAAGAACTTGAAAATGTTAATAACCAGATTGCACAGGCAAAGAGAGAATACAATCTTGAGAAAGCAGCAGAGCTTCAGTATGGCAGGCTGCCACAGATAGAAAAGCAGATTGAAGAAGCAGAAGCCAAGGCCAAGAAAGATGGAAGCGATGATTCTTTAGTACACGAGAATGTAACAGAAGAAGAAATAGCTAAGATTATATCAAGATGGACAGGTATTCCAGTGGCCAAGTTAAGTGAGTCAGAAAGGCAGAAGACACTTAATCTTGATGAAACTCTTCATAAGAGAGTTGTTGGACAGGACGAGGCTGTAACCAAGGTTACAGAAGCTATTATCAGGTCTAAAGCTGGTATTAAAGATCCAAGCAAGCCAATTGGCTCATTCTTATTCTTAGGACCAACTGGTGTAGGTAAGACAGAGCTTGCAAAGACACTTGCAGAGAGTCTGTTTGATGATGAGAATAATATAATAAGGCTTGATATGTCGGAGTATATGGAGAAATATTCAGTATCCAGACTTATCGGAGCTCCTCCAGGATATGTAGGATATGATGAAGGTGGACAGCTTACAGAGGCAGTCCGCAGGAAACCATATTCAGTAGTATTGTTTGATGAGGTTGAAAAAGCCCACCCTGATGTATTTAATGTGCTTCTTCAGGTTCTCGATGATGGACGTATAACAGATTCACAAGGTAGGACAGTAGATTTTAAGAATACGATCATAATTCTTACAAGTAATATCGGTTCAACCTACCTTCTTGATGGAATTGATGAGAATGGTAATATTAAAGAGGGGGTTGAGGAACTTGTTATGGGAGATCTGCGTAACAGCTTCAGACCAGAATTCCTGAACCGTCTTGATGAGATTATTATGTTCAAACCTCTTAATAAGGATAATATAGGAAGTATTATTAACCTTCTTATTAATGATGTCAACAGAAGACTCGAAGATAAGGAACTTAAGGTTGTATTATCTGATACAGCTAAAGATTATATCGTTGACCATGGTTTTGACCCAATGTATGGTGCAAGACCTCTTAAGAGATATGTCCAGAAGAGCGTTGAGACACTTGCCGCTAAGCTTATACTTGCCGGCGATGTATCGACAGGGGACAAGATTCTTATAGATTGTGAAAATGGTACTTTAGTTGCTAAAGATATGAAATCATAATTTACTTCATTAGGTAACTTAAAGCGGTATATTTAATATATATACTTAAAGAAAGCTATATGTAAGGTTGTAATAAATGTTTTGAATAAATCGGACATTTGTTATAGCCTTCATATAGCTTTTTTAATAATTATACAAATTGGTTAGTCTTAGGATTGTATACATAATTGATAGCGGTGAGTTTGTCTGTGATACTGCTCTCGTCAACCATATAAGTCTTACATAATTCTGTGAGTGAGCTGTAATTATCCCTTAACTGCATGTTAACAAAGCTAAGAAGCATAACCGGGTCTTTAGGTAAATTATTCATAAAATCCTCATTTCTATACATTTTATATGTCTATATTGGTAACAAGAATTATAATACGACGCTCTAAAGGCATATGCAAATTGTAATTGAAATGTATGTTAATAAATACACAATTAGTTTACAAGTAATAAAAAATGTGCTATTATTCATATAAATAGAGTGCAAAATTACTAATATAATATTAGCGGATTTAATACAATATTTATATCAGGATTGTATGGTTTATATGCTGTATGGTCTTAGGTTGTATAAAGAGGTGGATTTCTATAGGGTGCAGTGGTTTTATAGGAATTTACGGATGGGGGACATATGTTAATATCAGAGGATATTTATAATAACAAATCATCAATGATGTATTGTATGGCATCATTTAATTCTTCATATCTTGTGCTTTTTGCAGATGACTATTTTTATAATTATGCAGGAAAGCTTGTTAATATTATTATCACAGAGATGATACATCCTGATTATGTGGGTGAATTTAAAAATGTATGTGAGAGTCTGAAAGAATCAGGTCAGTCCCAGAGAATTATAACGTGTATAAAAGGTGGTGACGGACAGTATTTTCTTGTTCATATGAGCCTTGCCAATCATGGGAATATCATTAATGAAGAGGCGGTTATAGATATGAATGTAGTTAACATTTTTATGATGGAGAAGAAATATACAAGGCTTCATAATGATGTGAACAAATACAGGACATATTTGTCAATGTATAATGATTATATGTTTGATTATGATACCGTAACAGATATGTTTTCCCTATATATATACAGAAGCTTCAAGGCAACGATAATATGCAAGATGACACTGGATAAATTCGAAAAGGTGTATATGGAATATCTAAATAATGCAAGACAAAAGCAGGATTTTACAGATTTTGTTAATAAAGTCCGTAATGCTAATGAGGGGTTTAATGGTGAGATTACAGGACCGCTTATTACAGATATGTCCAAGCTTGTTGTATATAACATTGATTGTAAGCTTACATATAAGAATAACAGAGACAGGGTTGTAATTGGGATTATCAAGTCAATTGATAAGCAGAATGAGGTCAGTTATTATGCCACACAGGAGGGGAAGGATTTCTTTACAGGGCTTCTTAATAAAAGAGCCTGCAAGGAATATGTGCAGGACTCAATTGCAACTAATAAAGATATACATTATATGGCTATGATAGATATAGATAATTTTAAAAATGTCAACGATACATATGGGCATCTGTATGGGGATAAAGTTATATTAAAAGTTGCCGCTATTATTAACAGTGCACTTAATGGAAGAGGTATTGTTGGAAGATTTGGCGGAGATGAATTCTTTATATTTACGAATTGGATAACTAAGGAAAGCCAGCTGCGTTCTATACTTACATTTATCAAGCAGAAAGTAAGGGCAGAGTTAGGTCAGGGAGAGAACAGCTGTGATGTTACTCTTTCTATGGGTGTATGTAAATATCCAGACAATGGAAGTGATTATGACTCATTATTTAATAAGGCTGATAAATGCCTTTATATTGCCAAGAATAAAGGAAAGAACAGATATATTATATATGATGCACAGAAACACGGTGATTTCCTTGATGATATGGGAAGAAAAGGATTTTCTATGGCACCTATTAAAAAAGGTGAAACATTGGCACAGGAAGTTGCTGATATGTCTATTGATCTTATAAAGAATGGAAGCAGTGTACTTGATAATGTATTACAGAGAGCCTGTAAAGCATTTGAGATTGATGGCATCAGGATATATAATGGAACAACTGGCAGGCTTATTGAATATTATGGTAATTATGTGAAGCTTCCAGACATTAATGATATAGTTAATACTAAAGAATTCTTAGGAATGTTTGATAAGAACCACTATATGACAATTGTGTACACATCGAATATAGAGTCTTTTAACAAGAAGCTGTATGATGAAACAATTCAAAGTAATATCGGTGGAATGATATACAGCTACTTTACCAATCAGGCAGGAGATAATATAATTGCATCGTATGATACATTCAATAAAGGTTTTCGATGGAATGAATCAGACAAGAACTATATAATGACACTTACTAAGGTTATTGCAAGTGTGTTGTAATGTAAGAATGGAGGATTAATATGTCAGTACAGGATTATATGAGTGCTCTTAAGCTTGGAAAAAGAGAATATAATGCGTGTGTCAATAAGGGTAAATATCCATATCTTCCAGTTATGGAAAGTATGATGGATGAAGAACAGATAGATTCAGAAGTAAGTCTTGGAATAGACCAGATACCTTTAAGGCTTGTTGTTGGTACATGTACAGCAGGCAGAACTAATGCATTTGCAGATAACTGGATGCCTATTCTTGAATGGGGAAGTGAGTTCTCAGCTAAATGGGCATCACTTAGTGACAGTCAGGTTAATGAGGGAATAAGAGACCCTGTTAAAGTATATGAATATATGAATAAATTCTACGTTCTTGAGGGTAACAAGAGAGTTAGTGTTCTTAAATATTTTAATGCGGTGACGGTAAATGCACAGGTTATCCGTAAAGTGCCTAGGAAGTCTGACAATCCTGATGTTAAGATATATTATGAATTTATGGATTTTTATAAATCTACCAAGATTAATGATATATATTTTAGCAAAGAGGGCAGCTTCATAACATTTATGGAGCTTGTTGGAATTACTCCGGGACAGCCAATGGATGAAGATGACAAGAGGGATTTGGTATCAAGTTATCTTAACTTTAGAACAGCTTATGAATCAAGAGGCGGTGACAGATTTGATTATCCGGTTGGAGATGCTTTTTTAAGATTTATTCATATTCACGGATATGATACAGTACGCCATATGACACCGGAGCAGATGGATAAAAATGTAGCTAAGACCTGGGCTGAATTTGAATTATTATCAGATAACAGCGAAGTAGATTTAAGAATGGATCCGGTTACAACACAGCCAGCCAAGAAGAATATATTAAGTTATCTTCTCCCAAGGTCAGGAGGAGAGGCTAATAAAAGGCTTAAGGTTGGATTTATATACGAGAATACACCACAGACATCTGAGTGGTGTTATGCCCACGAATTGGGAAGACAGTATATTGATGAAACCTTTGGAAGCCAGATAGAAACAGTCAGTATTACTAATGTAAGACCAAAGGAAGATGATTATAATGCCATCCAGAGGCTTATTGATGATAATACGGATCTTATATTTGTAACATCGCCATCTATGATGTATGCAAGTCTTAAACAGGCAATAGCACATCCAAAGGCTAAGATACTTAACTGTTCGCTTAATATATCGCATAAGTATATAAGAACTTATTATGCAAGAATGTATGAGGCTAAGTATCTGACGGGGGTTATAGCTGGGGTTATGGCAAAGAGTGACAAGATTGGTTATGTTGCAAGCTGTCCGTTGTATGGTGTTATGGCTAATGTTAATGCTTTTGCTATGGGGGCAAGGGCGGTAAATCCTGATGTTAAGGTATATGTTGAATGGAGTGGCATTAAAGACAATGACATAGAAGCAAGATTTGCAGAACAGGGTATTAACTGTATTTCAGATCAGGATATGATAACACCTAAGAAGACATCAAGAAAGTTCGGTCTTTATGTAACGGACTCAGGTATGGTAAAGCATCTGGCAATGCCTGTATGGCACTGGGGTGTGTTCTACGAGAAGCTTATACAGAGCATATTAAGTGGTTCGTGGAAGAAGGAAGAAGAAGGAGATAAGGTATCAGCACTTAATTACTGGTGGGGTATGTCTGCTGGTGCAATTGACATAATATATGGCGGTGCAGTTCCTGATGAAACGAAAAAGGTTACATCGCTTATAAGGGAAGCAATAGTAAAAGGTGAGTTCAAGCCATTTACGGGTGAATTAAAGGATCAGGATGGAAAGGTGCACAATAAGCCAGACGAAGAACTTGATCCTGATGAGATTATTGAAATGGATTGGCTTCTTGATAATGTTGTTGGCAGAGTACCAGAATATGAAGAACTTGATGATAATTCAAAAATGCTTGTTATCAATCAGGGAATTATAGATGTGAACGATTAGTGAGGAAAGTTAAAAGGTTATGAAGATACTAGTATTAGCTGATGTTGAGTCAAAGTACCTGTGGGATTATTTTGAAAAAGAGAAGCTTGAAGGAATAGACCTTATATTGTCTTGTGGAGATTTAAAAGCAGATTATCTGTCATTTCTTGCTTCATTTTCTAAAGTGCCTATATTATATGTGCGAGGCAATCACGATGATGGCTATGCAGATAAAGAGCCAGAAGGCTGTATATGTATAGAAGATAAGATATATGTATACAATGGAATAAGAATTATGGGACTTGGCGGTTCAATCAGATACAAGAAGGGTATTAACCAGTATACACAGAATCAGATGAAGAAAAGGGCTGCTATGATGTGGCCTAAGATAAAGGTAAAGAAAGGCATTGATATACTGCTTACACATTCTCCGGCGGCAGGGCTTGGTGATGGTGAGGATAATCCACATAAGGGGTTTGAAGCATTTGTTGATATACTTGACAAATACAGTCCCAAATATTTCATACACGGGCATGTACATTTGAATTATTCAAGGGAATTCCAAAGAGAGGAGCAGTATAATAACACAACTATAATTAACGGATATGACAGGTATATATTTGAATATTGATTTTTATACAATTTATCATTAAAAAGCCCTTGCAATATAATTACAGTTATGATAGTATTGTCAAAGCAATGAAAAACAAATGTACGTCACAGAAAGACAAAACGCGCAAATTGTTTTCAGGCAATTAGAATAACAATAATTGGAGGACTATAATGAGCGAGAAGTTAAGAGTTGGTATCCTTGGTGGTACAGGCATGGTAGGTCAGAGATTTATAACATTACTTGAAAATCATCCTTGGTTTGATGTAGTGTTAGTTGCAGCAAGTGGACGTTCAGCAGGAAAGCTTTACGAAGATGCTGTTGAGGGACGCTGGAAGATGCAGACAGCAATGCCAGAATTCGTTAAGAAGATGCCTGTATATGATATGGATAAAGACTTTGATGAGATAGTATCTAAGGTTGATTTCGTATTCTGTGCAGTTAATATGCCAAAAGCAGAGATTAAGGCATTAGAAGAAAGATATGCAAAGGCAGAAGTTCCGGTTGTATCTAACAATAGTGCTAATCGTTGGACACCAGATGTTCCTATGATTCTTCCAGAGGTTAACCCAGAACATACTAAGGTTATAGAGGCACAGAAGAAGAGACTTGGAACTACAAGAGGATTTATAGCTGTAAAGCCTAACTGCTCAATCCAGAGTTATGCACCAGCATTAGCAGCTCTTAAGGAATTCGAGCCAAAGCTTGTTGTAGCTACTACATATCAGGCTATTTCTGGAGCTGGTAAGACATTTGAACAGTGGCCAGAGATGGTTGAAAATATAATTCCATATATCGGTGGAGAAGAAGAAAAGTCAGAGAAAGAACCTCTTAGAATTCTTGGTACAGTTGAGAATGGGGAAATCGTTCCTGCTGCTGAGCCAGTTATTACTTGCCAGTGCTTAAGAGTTCCAGTTCTTGATGGACATACAGCGGCAGTATTTGTTAACTTTGGTAAGAAGCCTACTAAGGAACAGATTATCGAAAAATGGAGAAACTTCAAGGGAGCACCACAGGAGCTTGATCTTCCATCAGCACCAAAGCAGTTTATCCAGTATCTTGAAGAAGATGACCGTCCACAGGTTAAGCTTGATGTTAATTACGAGCATGGAATGGGAATTTCACTCGGCAGATTAAGAGAAGACAGTGTATTTGATTACAAGTTTGTAGGTCTTTCACATAATACATTAAGAGGAGCAGCAGGTGGAGCTGTATTATGCGCAGAACTTCTTAAGGCTCAGGGTTACATTACAGCTAAATAAGATATCAGAATAATTAGTATATAATAGCTATAATATTGACAGGCGGTTTAGTGTGAGCCATCAATTAATAGTTATTAAGATTAATAAATATATAAGGAAGATGAAAAGGCGTTGAGCCTGATTATCTTCCTTATTTATTTGTAAAACTATACGGAATTTGCAAAAACTTACAATATATCTTATAATATTATAAATATATGGAAGCGTGGAGATGTATGGAATATGAAGAATAATTATTTTTACGCAATGCTGTCAAGAATGAAATATATCAACAGATGGGGGCTTATGAGAAATACACGCAATGAGAATTTGTCCGAGCATAGTCTTGAAGTTGCGTTTATTGCACATGCACTTGGTGTTATTAATAATGAAGTGTTCGGCGGGGATATTAATGCAGAACGTCTTGCGGTACTTGGAATGTATCATGACGTGACAGAGATAATTACAGGGGATATGCCAACGCCTGTTAAGTATTACAGTCCATATATAAGAAATGCGTATAAAGAAGTCGAGCAGGTGGCTAATGAGCAGATGTTATCAGGACTTCCAGAAGTTCTAAGGGCAAGATATGAAGGGCTTCTTTTAGAAACAGAAAATGAAGCAGGATTATGGGAGTATGTTAAAGCAGCTGACAGAATTTCAGCTTATATAAAGTGTATAGAGGAAAAGAAAATGGGGAATTGCGATTTTCTTGAGGCAGAAAAGACAATATATAATTCTATTAGGGATATGAAGATAAAAGAAGCTGATTATTATATGAAAGAATATATACCAGCATTTTTTAAGACTTTAGATGAGTCAAAATAGCTATGGTTTATAAATGATAGCGTTAATATCAAAAATCTATCTGTCAGATAGTGAAAAATAGTATAAAGAATGGAGTGATGATATGGGAAAATCCGTATATATAGCGGAAAAACCGAGTGTTGCACAGGAATTTGCCAAGGCACTGCATACGGATTTTAAAAGAAAAGATGGTTATCTTGAGGCGGATAATCATATAGTTACATGGTGTGTTGGACATCTTGTTACAATGAGTTATCCGGATGCCTATGATGAGAAATTGAAAAGGTGGAGTTTTGATACACTTCCATTTATTCCACAGACTTTTAAATATGAAGTTATTCCAGCTGTTCAGAAGCAGTTTGATATAGTAAAAGGCATTTTAAACAGAGCTGATGTAGATACAATATATGTATGTACCGATTCGGGACGTGAGGGAGAATATATATACAGGCTTGTAAGGCAGGAAGCCAAGGTAAAGGACAAGCAGGAAAGGCGGGTATGGATTGATTCCCAGACAGAAGAAGAGATTCTTAAAGGTATTAATACCGCTAAAGATATATCAGAATATGATAATCTAAGTGATGCTGCATACTTAAGAGCAAAAGAAGATTATCTTATGGGTATCAATTTTTCGAGGGTTCTTACATTAAAATATGGAAGAAATATTGCCAATTATCTTCATCTTGACAGGGCAGTTGTGTCTGTTGGGCGTGTTATGACCTGTGTTCTGGGAATGGTTGTAAGAAGGGAAAGAGAGATAAGAAGCTTTGTCAAGACACCATTCTACAGGGTTATAGGAACAGCGGATATTAATGAGCATACATTTGACGCCGAGTGGAGAGTGTGTGAGGCAAGCAGATATTATAATACACCATATCTATATAAGGATAATGGGTTTAAGGATAAGGATAAAGCAAGGGAGCTTGTGGATATTTTATCAGAACCACTTCCTGCAGAGGGCGTTGTAAAGGAAGCTTCAAGGAAAAAGGAAACAAAAAATCCTCCGTTATTGTATAATCTTGCAGAAATACAGAACGAATGTAGTAAATTATTCAAGATAAGTCCTGACCAGACACTTAATATAATTCAGGAGTTATATGAAAAAAAGCTTGTTACATATCCAAGAACAGATGCGAGAGTGCTATCAACTGCTGTCTGTAAGGAAATATACAAGAATATAGGAGACCTAAGAAATTATGCACCAGCCAGAGAGTATGCACAGCAGATATTAGATAGTAATATGTACAAAGGAATAGAGAAGACGAGATATTGCAATGATAAAGCAATAACTGACCATTATGCCATTATTCCTACAGGACAGGGATTTGGAAGTTTATCATCATTATCATCAACTGCACAGAAGACATATGAGATAATTGTCAGAAGATTTCTGAGCATATTCTATCCAGCGGCTATATACCAGAAGGTGAGCATTACCTCAGTTGTAAAAGATGAACAGCTTTATGCTACATTTAAAGTGCTTGTAGACGAGGGCTACCTTAAGGTTGCGAAGAATTCATTCGGAAAGAATAAGATGGCAGATACAGATAAAAATCAGGATGAGCAGGAAAATGCAGATACATCACTGATAGAAAGTCTTAAAAGCTTAAAAAAGGGTTCGCCGATATCATTTAAGGAATTTAATATAAAGGAAGGTGAAACATCGCCACCTAAGCGTTACAATTCGGGTTCAATTATTCTTGCTATGGAAAATGCAGGGCAGTTAATAGAAGATGAAGAATTGAGGGCACAGATAAAGGGAAGCGGAATTGGTACGAGTGCAACAAGAGCAGAGATACTTAAAAAGCTTAACGCCAACCAATATATTTTTACTAATACCAAGACCCAGATAATAACACCTACCCTGCTTGGTGAAATAATATATGATGTTGTCGATAATTCTATTAAGCAGTTGTTAAATCCTGAACTTACAGCAAGCTGGGAAAAGGGGCTTACATATGTTGCTGAGGGAAGTATAACCGCCGACGAATATATGCAGAAGCTGTCAGGCTTTGTTGGAAGAAGAACATTAGCGGTTAAAGACCTGCGTAATCAGGCACAGCTTGTTACGTTATTTAATGAGACCGCAAAAAATTATAAATAAGGAGGAAAGTTATGAACGAACAGATTACAATCAAAGAGTTGTTTAGTCTTGATAAGACTATAGCCGCAGGAATATTTGAAGGTGCTGTGTATCCTTGGGAGGTATTATCAAAGATTGGTGATTATATTGTTGGACTTGGTAATTCACTTCCACAAAAGGAATATTATAAGAGAGGTGATAACATATGGATACATAAGGAAGCAACAGTATTTGACTCGGCGTATATAGCAGGTCCTGCTATTATATGCAAAGGTGCAGAAGTAAGGCATTGTGCATTTATAAGAGGAAAGGCTGTTGTAGGAGAAAATGTAGTCGTTGGTAATTCAACAGAGTTAAAAAATGTCATATTGTTCGATAATGTGCAGGTTCCTCATTATAATTACGTGGGAGATTCAATATTAGGCTATAAGGCACATATGGGTGCAGGTTCAATTACATCTAATGTAAAGTCTGACAAGAAGCTTATTACAATAAAAGGACCAGATGGAAATATAGACACTGGAATTAAGAAAATAGGAGCATTTCTTGGTGATAATGTTGAGATAGGATGTGGCAGTGTACTTAATCCAGGTACTATAATTGGAAGGAATAGTAATATATATCCGCTTTCAAGTGTCAGAGGTTGTATTAAATCGGGTTCAATCTATAAAAATAGGGCTGAAGTGGTTGAAAAATATTAAGAGTATATGTTATTATGTCCAAAGTATAAATGTGAACACAATGTGAACATTTATAAAATAATAAAAAAATAAGGTGAGGTAAAGATATGAAAGCTTTTAAGGGAATTGGTTCTCAATTGGTATTATCGTTTGCCGTTGCAGTATGCGTTGCAATAATTCTTGTATCGCTTGGTTCTATCAGGATAACTAAGACATCGATAAATGCAAACACAGAAGTGACAAGTGAGCAGACATTGGATAATGTTCAAGAGGGATTTACAACATATTTAAAGACTCTGTCACAGCCAGTCGACCTTCTTACACGTAAGAATGAGATTAAGCATTTGGAAGATCAGGGGGAGCTTGATGATAATGTTAAGGCAATAAAAGATTCATTAGTTGCATCTGTTAAGGTAACTAATGGAGCAGAACTTGCTTTCTTTACAACTAAAACGGGTTTAAGAGTTGATGGATGGGCAGAGATTAACCCAGAGACAGGTAAGACAGCTAATAAGGGAGGTCTTACAAGAGGTGTTAACGATACAAGCAAGAGCTGGTATCAGAACTGTATAGGCTCTAAGGCAAGAAATACTATATATTCACAGTTCTCAGATCCATATGTAGATTCATCATCAGGAAAGACTATATTCACAGTTTCACAGGAAATTAAATATACAGATGGTGCTAACTATGGTGCCGTAGGGCTTAATATTGATTTCGCAGAAGTTGAGGATTATGTAAAAAATATAGGACTTCTTAATACAGGATATGTAATACTTGTTAATAAAGATGGAAAGATTCTTGTAGATAATGATAAGAATACTAATGTCCAGGATAATGTAACATCGCTTGAGTGCTGGAATACAATTAAGAATCTTTCGGAAGACCAGTATGACACAACATTTTCTTTTGATGAAAAGATTAATGGGGAGTCAGTACATATTGTAACTTCAAAGGATGCTGTTACAGGCTGGACACTTATGGGATTTATCAGTGAATCAGAGACACAGGCAGTTGTTAATAAGATTGCACAGACAACAATTGAACTTGCTATTATTGCACTTATAATTGGTATTGTTATAGCTTTAATTATAACAAGAGCGGTTACTAAGGAACTTAAGACACTTAATAATGCTATGAATATGATGGCTAATGGTAAGCTTACATATAGAATTAATGTAAAGAGCAAGAATGAGCTTGGTCAGGCAGAGGCTAACTACAATGTTATGGCAGACCAGATATCATCACTTATTAAGGGTGTTGAAGAAAAGTCTGGTGTACTTATAACTGCTTCACAGAAGATTTCAAATGTAAGTGAATCAACAACAGAGACAGTGAATCAGGTATCAGAGGCTATCCAGAGCGTATCAATCGGAGCTTCAGGACAGGCAGAGAGTACACAGAAGGCAACTTCTGAGGTTGAATTACTTGCTTCTAAGCTTCACGAAACAAAGGCTTATGTAAGTGATATTAATGATATGTCAGTTGAAACTAAGCAGCTTAGTGATCAGGGTCTTACAATTGTTGATGATCTTATTGAAAAGGGCGAAAAGTCAAAGGATAATTCAAGATTTTCTAAGAACGTAGTTAATGAGATGATTGAAAGTATCAATAAGATTAATTTCATATCAGATGCTATTACTGAGATCACAGAACAGACTAACTTGCTTTCTCTTAATGCAAGTATTGAAGCTGCAAGAGCAGGTGAGAGTGGAAGAGGTTTTGCAGTAGTTGCTGACGAGATCAGAAAGCTTGCAGAACAGTCACAGTCATCTACAGATGAGATTAAGCAGATTGTTAAGGAAATAAGTGCTAAATCAGTAGTTGCAGAAAAGACTATGGACGAAAGCGTTGATATAATTGATGAACAGAATAAGTCAATTAATGATGCCAAAGAATTATTTGGACATATATCAGATGCTGTCAATGCATTAAAGGAAGGTCTTGATAATATAGCCTCTCTTAATGAGCAGATGGATGCAAGCCGTGAAAATGTTGTTAAGAGTATGGAAGACGTAGCTTCTGTATCTACAGAAACAGCAGCTGCTTCAGAAGAAGTATCTGCATCGGCAGAAGAAGTTAATGCAACTATGCATACACTTAACCAGTTTACAGTTGAACTTGATGAAATTGCTACTCATTTAACAGAAGCAATTAACAGATTTGAGCTTTAATTACATTTTCCGATAAATTTTGATATTTTTTACACAATCATAATTGACTTACGCAGTATGATGTGAGAAAATAATGCAAGGATAAAGGGGTTCGGTTATGTCCGGATCCCTTATATAACGAAAGGAGTAATAAGATGATTTATACACAGGAAGTTGAAAACATGTGTCCAGTAGCACAGGGCGTTCATCATGGCGCTGCTCCAGTTCCTACAGAAGGAAAGTGGGTACAGAATAAGGAAGTTAAGAATATTTCAGGTTTTACACATGGTGTTGGCTGGTGTGCTCCTCAGCAGGGTGCATGTAAGCTTACATTAAATGTTAAGGAAG
>ENA-OPCI01001236-OPCI01001236.1-human-gut-metagenome-genome-assembly--contig:-NODE-1236-length-14961-cov-4.802026_pt1 | contig 14961 bp, 10 predicted proteins | sample MGYA00241564_ERZ501479 | MGnify/ENA primary metagenome ERZ501479 (study PRJEB25962, sample SAMEA2042630) | human gut metagenome | biome: human gut; feature: human-associated habitat; material: faeces...
ACAAAAAGCTCCTCCGTGCCGGAAAGCACCCCAAGGGGAGCCCAAAGCGGACGAAGGAACAGGATGTCAGGTTTGCGGATACGCTTGAGAAAATCTTGAACTACAACCATTGATACATACTTTTGGAAGGCTGGAAAAATCCGGTTGGATATGCAAAAAAGCACCAGCCTGAGCCGGTGCTTTTTGTTGGCGGAGATGGTGGGATTCGAACCCACGTGCCCGATTAAGGACAAAACGATTTCGAGTCTTTGAAATTGTTGGATGAAGCTGGTTCCTCGCGGCTGTCATTGGCAGCTGAAGGCATTCTTGTAACCTCCAAAAAAGCACGTCGCACCGCAATTTGCAGGTAAAAATCAGCCACTTTTTGCGAAATGACGTTAGAAAAAGCCTTTTTCACACGGGGCGTCAACGGCTGCATTTCAGGTGTAGTTGTGTTAGATGTCCGTTAGAAATATGCAGTGCTGCCGTTGCTGTGCCAGCTCACAGCAGGCTTCCCTGTCTGAACGCAGCGTTTCCCGAAAGCCGGGAAATGCTGCGTTTTCTCTTGCCCGCATTGGGCTGAAAGGGAAGCCGCCATGTCAACATTCCGCGTCAATAAAAACGTCAACTACACCGTTATGAGCAACCACCACCTGCAGGATAAGAGGCTGTCCCTGAAAGCCAAGGGACTGCTGTCCTATATGCTCTCCCTGCCGGACGATTGGGATTACAGCCTGAAAGGGCTGACCGTTGGTTGCAAGGATGGTCTGGACAGTGTACGCACCGCTGTTCTGGAACTGGAAGAACACGGCTACGTCCGCCGTCAGAAAGTCCGCAATGCCAAAGGGCAGATCATCGACTACGATTATCAGGTCTACGAATCGCCTGTCGAGGACGCTCCTGCCGTTCCCGGCAAGGAAGGCGAGCCGTCGGACCCGTCCGCAGCCAAAAGTCCGAAAAGCCGCATGAAACCTTGTTCTTCACCATTTTTGGATTTTCCAAATTTGGCTGAGCCCAATTTGGAAAAGGCAACGCAACAAAATACTAATAAACAAAATACTAAAAGACAAAGTACTAATCTATCAGGGCAGACGGACGAATCCGCGGATTTTGACCAGATGGAAGCACAGGTGCGGGAGGAGTTCCGGGAACGGCTGGAGATCGACACTCTTGCCCAGCGGTACGACCCCGACAAGCTGGAGGAACTGCTGGACAACATTGTGGAGATGTACTGCTGTCCTCGGCAGACCCAGTATGTCGGCAAGCAGCCACAAACCACTAAAGCCATCCGGCTGCGGCTGGACAAGCTGACCAGCCAGCACGTTGAGTACATCTTCGATGTGATGTCCAACACCACCCAGCCCATCAAGAACATCATGGCCTATCTGCGCACCACCATCCTGAACGCGCCCACCACGATGGAGCACTACTATCAGGCGCAGGGTAACTGGCTGACCGCGCAGAGCCGGAAGGAGTGAACGCCGTTTTCCACAAAGACCGCAAAACACGTTGAAAATACAAAGGAGAATTTCCATGAAGAACACGAACGCCGTCCGCACCGAGATCCATTACGCACAGGTTGGGGAGTATCAGCTGCCCCTGCTCACCCTGCCGCAGACCGACAGCCGCGAACCTCTGGGCAAGTACGCCCGGATGCGCCTGACCTATCTCAAGACCCAGCGGCCGGTACTGTACAACCGGATGTTGCTGAACGGTACGCTCTGGCCGCATTTGCAGGATGTCCAGAAAACAGCCTGCGAGTGGCTGGAACGCACGATGACCACTCTGTTAGACAAGTACCCCGCGCCGGACAAAGAGCGCGCACAGCTTCTCTGGGTGGCGCACATGAATAGGCTGAAAGCGCAGGCGGAGGAGGTGGTGGTGAGGGAAGTCGTGTATGCAGAATGATTCCTGATAGCATCTGAACGGTATCAAAAGCCGCTATTTTAGATTTTATTCTTGATTTTTGCGGAATGTTTGCAAATTTCAAAATCAAAATTTGACTTTCTGCCCAGAATAGAGTACACTGGATTCAGAAAATCATCTGGGAGGAATCGCGATGCTGCTTCAATTTTCAGTCACCAACCACCGCTCCATCAAGGACACGGCTATTATCAGCTTGAAAGCATCTACGGATAAAAGTCTGTCTGATTGCCTGATTTCGCCGGACGAGAAGAAACAGCTTGTACCTGTGCTGGCACTGTACGGCGCAAATGCAGCCGGGAAGAGCAATGTTCTCCATGCTCTCCTGCTCATGCGGGAAATGGTCTGTGGCCGATATGCCAAGCTGCTGAAGGGCGAGTTCCTTCCGCAGGAGCCGTTTGCTTTCACTGACCAGCCTACACAGCCGACCAGCTTTGAAGCCATCTATTTTTATGGCGGCATCAAGTATGCCTATGGGTTCTCGTTTGACAAGTCCAAAGTCCTGACCGAATATCTCTATCACTGGCCGAATGGCCGAGAAGCCTTGATTTTTTCCAGAGAGGGAAATGGCTACCAATTTCGTGAAAACATCCAAGAACAGCTTACGCTTTCTGGACGAACTGCTGAAAATCGCCTTTATCTGTCCAGCTCGAACGAGTGGAACTGCCCCCAGACTGAAAAGGCATATCTGTGGTTCTTTGAAAAACTGACAGGCTTTATGGGAACCGAAATGCGGCTGGATGCTACATTATCTGCCATTCGGCAGGGCGGCTCTGAAAAGAGCCGTATCCTGCATGAAATGCTGTATGCAGACCTCGGTATCAAGGACATCAGCATTACAGGCTCCAAGGAAGAGCCTATCATTTCCGCACTGCACACTCTCGATGCCGAAGATGGCACTTCTAAGGGTTTCTGGCTCCCGTTGGGGCAGGAATCCGTTGGGACACAGCGTTTCTTCTCTCGCATCGGTATGTGGCTTGCGGCACTAGAAGCAGGCTCTGTTTTGGTAGTAGACGAGATCGAATCCAGTATGCACCCGCTGCTGACAAGGCATCTGATCGAGATGGTGCAAGATGCCGCTATCAATACAAACCATGCACAACTCATCTTCACCACGCACGATACCGGACTTCTCGACCTGACCCTGCTGCGCCGGGATCAAATCTGGTTTGCAGAGAAGAACGAAAAGACCATGCAGACTGATATTTATGCCCTGACTGAGTTTTCTCCCCGGAAAGGTGATAACATTTCCAAAGGGTACCTGCAAGGCCGGTATGGAGCGATTCCATTCATTAAAAAGTGAAGTAGATTTACCTTGTTTACCCGTTTGAACATGGTATAATGGAGCAAAGGAGCGTGATACCATGAGCCCGATTGAAATTCCTTCAAGTATTCAGCTAATTGAGAAGCAAGAAACACGGACAAGTCGTGGAGTTCTCTCAAAGGGCTGGTATTGCATCGAAGGCAAGACTTTTATGGTTAAGGGAAACTCTATTACAGAAGCCGGAACAGCAGGATATGAACCATATTCGGAGGCAATGGCATCGCTGATTGCACAGGTATTAAAGCTGCCTCATGTAGAATACACACTGATGCCCGCCCAATTTTTTCCTGACATCAAGACATATTCCTGTGATGTAGTTAGTGTCTGTCCTAGATTTACAACAGATAATGAACGACTTTATCATTTTGCTGATGTCGCTGATTCCTATTGTTTTTCTCATGGCCTAACAGCCTCGAAAGAAAACCGATTCCAATATGCAATCAAGCTTTATGGTAAAAAATGGCTTTATCAAATGCTGGTATTTGATGCTTTTATCGGTAATGCTGACCGTCACGAGAACAATTTTGACATTGTCATTCAAAACCGTCAAACAGATGCTCCATTGATTTATGCTCCTCCCATCTATGATAATGGCGGAAGTCTACTCGCATGGGCGATGGACGAAGAATTGATTGATACAAAACTCCACTATCAGTTTGATGATGCCAAGCCATTCCGCAGTCGCCATGCCCAGCAAATCAAGCTGATTGACGAACCGGTGATCCCTGTGCGTGATTTGGATGAACTGTATCAGGAAATCATTCAGACCATCTCTCCAATTCTTGGGTTACTGAGCGAAAAACGAGCATCCGCAATTCGCCAATACTTGAAATACCGTCTACACTATCTGAAAGCTGCCATGGGGTGATAAAATGGCCTACCTTAAATTGATGATGGATAAAGAAGAACTTGCTCATCTAAGTGAAGATGGGCAGTATCTTTGCGCAAATGAGGGTGTGCCGCAGTATGACCTCCCACTGAACCTTTTCATCGGTGACAAACGCAAAGTTCCATTAGTCGATGTGGTAGTTTGGGCAAAGAAGCGTATTTTTCCGAAAAATCGGATGGACTGCAAGGAAATCCTGAAAATGATGGGCCTGCCTGATTACAATGCTTGGGAAATCGTCAAACGCACCAACGCCTGCCTAATGGAAGACCCCTATTGGCTGCGATTCAGCGAGGATGAAACCTTTGAGGATACCACGCGCGGACGAGCCAGAAGAATTATGAACGAAAGTCAAAAGAGCAGCTGATACCAAAAAGCCAAACCTCACCGTACATCCTGTACAGCTTGAGGTTTGGCTTTTCTCTTATCATCCTTCACCAGCGCGAGCGATAGTTGATTATTTTATCAGCTTAATCCAGAGAGTGACCGCATTACAAGGTCGATGTCCTGATTTTCAAGTTCCTGAATGATATGCAGGTAGGTTTTCTGCGTGGTTGTCATGCTGGAATGCCCCAGCCTCCTTGCTACGCTTGCAATGGATACCCCTGCAAACAAAAGCACCGAAGCGTGGGTATGCCGCAGACCATGTACCGAGATGACCGGGATCTTGGCCCGGTCGCAGTGCCGTTCCAGAACATCGTTGACGGTGGAATTGTAGGCGTGTTCCTTGAACACGAAAATCGGCTTATCTTCAGGAACGTCTTTTACCAGTGCTGCGAACTGAATCACCGTCTGCCAGTCAATTTGAATTTTACGGACAGACGATTTATTTTTTGTCGGCAGAAATCCGCCGTTCCCCTTATAATCCCATGTTTTATTGATGGAAAGCATCTGGTGCGAAAAGTCAAAATCCGCAGGAGTGATCGCCAAAGCTTCGGAAAAGCGGATGCCGGTTTTGGCAATCAGCAAAATCATCCAATCCCAGTTGAGTTTTCCCTGTAGATTCAAGTCGCTCAACAAAAGATGCAGTTCAAACTGGTTCAGGTATTTCACCTTTTTAGGCACCGGGGGCTTGCCTTTGATGATCGCTTTTCGGGTCGGGTCTTTCACAATCAGTCCATCATCCACGGCATCCATGATAGCCCCTTTCAGCTGATGGTGGAAGTCCATCGTGGTCTGCCGCTCATGGCCTACGGCATAATCGTTCAAAAGCTGCTGATAGGTCACTCTGGAAACCTCACAGAGTTTCAAAGTAGGAGCAAGTTTTTTTACCCAAGAAAGGGTCATTTTGTACTTATCCAATGTAACCGGGCGAACTGCACCCTCTTTGTATACAGCAACCCACTGCTCATAATAATCGCAGAACAGGTTGTTTTCATTCATTTCGTTTAACACGTTTTACCTCCAAAATCGGTTTTATATGCTCACGCTGATGAAGGGTGATAAGGGTATCTAATGCCGTTAGAACCCCGGAAATCTTCTCTTGTTCTTGTTTATCCGGCAAAGTGCTTTTTAACTCAACAAGATTTCCAACTGCCAATCCCGGTTGAGCAGATTGTCCAGAATACTGCCCCAAATCCATCGTTGAAAACAGATAGTACAGAAAGCGAGTTTGGTTTTTTTTATCTGCTCTTACAGCGATAGCGTGTTCAGTGAAATATGATTTTCCTACGGCAAAATTCACGTTCCCACAAAGAGCCCCTTGACGACCAATCAAAGTATATTCTCCATCATGGTTAAAGCGATCTGTAAAACCGCGCAATCCGTTTCCTCCAAAAACAGGGTATTCTCCAGTCTCTGTAATATCTGATGCACTAATAAACTCACCGCTTCTGAATTCTACACATAAATCTCCTAACTTACGCTGTTCCCAAGTAGGTGTGTTTTGGGATTTTGGCGCGAAAAAAGAGCCGAGGACGCGCCTCGGCTCTTGGTCAGCAGGGTGATTTTGCACCCATTTTATGATTCTTTCGGCATTTTTAGGTCAAATCCGCCACTTACGATGAACTCGCGCAAGAGTTTATCATACTTGACAGGCACTTTGGGAGGAATGAGTTTTGTCCCCTCAATTGCCTCAAAATATGCCTTTGCTTTTGCCTTGTCCACAGTGGCTTTCAAGTCATCAAAACGTCCGAACTCGTTGATGTTGGCTTCGGTGATATTTGCACGCATGAATGCCCGCAGCTTCTTTTCGTCCAAGCCGAAAACTTCAGCTACTTTGTGGATCTGGTCGTTTTGCTTTTGGGCGATGTACTCGGCAATGTACTCCCGCAAGGTCTTTCCCGGCTGCGGAACCACTGCGCCGCTTTGAATGTCGTGCAGGAAAATATTCGCATATTTCTGTTCTTCCTGCGAGAGGGTGGCAAAGGTCCTGTGCAGCTCCGTTTCGGCCTGATGGATGGCTTCTGCTTCTGCACCCTCCTGATAGAAAATTTTCAGGTACTTTTCAAAGCGGGAGTTCATGTAATCCGTGTCGATGTCAGCAGTATCAATGGTGGTCAGATAGCTGTTCACCGCATAGGGAACGTCATCGTCCGGGTCATTTTCACTGCCATCCGGATTCGGCGTGAACAGCTCTTTATAGCGGAGTGCCAGCACTTTGAACGTTCTCTCGTCAAAGTCCGCATGAAGTTCCGTTTTCTCATCTGCATCCTCGTTGATGATCACAATGGGCTTATCCCACTCGAAGCCCTGCACCTTGGCTGCTTCCAGATTTTCGTTGAAGGACTGGAACAGGTCGGCAAACTTTTTGCGCTCTGCCATATCCGCAGGGATCTGCGAAAACTCTTCAATGCCCGCCGACACAAACAGATCTTTGATCTCCGCATAGAGGGCATTCAGTTTTTCCACGTTCTTGTCCAGCTTATCTACAAACAGGCCAAACGGTTTATCGCCGGAATACTCTTTTACCGCATCTGCGATGTTTTTCTCCATCGTGTGCGGACGGCGGTAATACTTGATGGTGCCAAACTGTTTGTCATCGCCAAACAGTCGGTTGGTGCGGGAGAACGCCTGAATCAGATTTTCGTATTGCAGCATTTTATCCAGATACAGGGTGTTGATCCACTTGGAGTCAAAGCCTGTCAGCATCTGATCCACCACGATCAGCAGATCAAGCTGTTTTTCCGGGGTATGCTCGATGCGCTGGTAGGGTGATTTGTGCGCCAGACGTGCCGCAATGTCCTTTTTCATCTTGGCAAAGGTCGGAATGCTGAAGTCCTGTCCATAGCGGGCGTTATAGTCTTCTACGATCTCTTTCAGCCCTTCTTCTTTGGTGATGCCTTTGCCGTTGTTGTCAATATTGGGGTCAAATAGTGCGGTGACTTTCAGCCATGGTGCGGCTTCTCTAAACCTCTTGTAATATTGGATGGCTTCCGGGATGCTGGAGGTTGCAAAAATGGCATGAAATTTGCTGTTGCGGCTCTGGGTCTGCCAGTTCTCGCAAATGTCCTCCACCACGGCTTTCTGGTGTTCTTCGCCCTCATACTGGGTGTTGGGAATATAATCCTCGATGCCCTTTATCTCCTCACCGAGCGCATCTTTTCCGCCTGCCATCGGCAGATTCAGATACTTATAAAACACCTTGCTCTTCTGTGGGTCGGCCAGAGCTTCGTCCACAGAATATGCCTTTGCTTTTTCCAGTGCGACCGCTTTCCGCAAGTCGCTGTCCTTGAAGGTCAGCACCTTGTAAGGGTCAAAGCCCAGCACGTTGTGATCCCGGATGCCGTCTGCAATGCTGTACCGATGCAGTTCGTTGCCGAAAACGGTGGCGGTGGTGCTCATTTTCTTCTGGTTTTCGCCTTGAATCGGCGTACCGGTAAAACCAAAGAACAGTGCTTTCGGGAATGTATGCTTGATGGTCTGCATCATATCGCCAAAGGTGGAACGGTGGCACTCATCCACGATAAAAACCAACCGCTTTGCGTTGATCAGCGCAATGTCGTTGGGGTTCAGCTTGTTTTGTGCATCATCCTTGATGTTGCTTATCTTCTGGATGGAAGTCACGATGAGCGTATCGGACGGCGAAGTGCTTTTCAGCTTGTCCACAAGAACATCCGTGTTCTCGGTAGCCTGCACCTCCTCGTTTTCCCCTGCAAAGTTGCGGTATTCTTTCAGGCTCTGGGTGCCCAACTCGATTCGGTCCATCAGAAAAATCACTTTGTCCGCATCCTTGGAAGATGCAATCAGTTGAGCGGACTTGAAAGAAGTCATGGTCTTGCCGGAACCTGTGGTGTGCCAGATGTAGCCGCCGCGCTGCTGGTCATTCTCCCATTTCGCCTTGGAAACGGCATCCGAAATTTTGCTGGCAGCGTAATACTGATAGCTGCGCATCACCTTCAAAATGCCATCGGAACCATCGGCAACGGTATAAAAGCCCACCAACATATGTGCCATCGGGATAGACAAAAGTGCCGTTGTAACGTCTTTCCAGTCGTTCATCGGCTCGTTGTAGAAGTCCGCCCAATGGAAATAGTAGCTGGGGTTGAATTGTCCTTCCGGGCCGGGATTGGCAAAGTAGACCGTTTCTTCCGGGTTCATGGCCACAAAAATCTGCACCAGCGAGAACAGTCCCGTAAAAATGCCCTCTGCCGCGTATTTTTCAATCTGGTTGCAAGCCTGTTTGATGGAAACACCGCTCTTTTTCAGTTCCATGTGAATGACCGGCATACCATTGATGAGCAGCATCAAATCGCCGCGGCGGTCATTCAAAATCTTGGACTTGGTGGGGAACTTTGGCTGCTCTGCAATCTGGTAGCGGCTGAGTCCGGCTGCAATTTCCAGTCGGTCATAGATTTTCAGGGACACTTCTTTGCCGAAATTCAGCTTATCGTCAGGATTGTCACGCTTGATAAGCACACTTTTGCCGTTGATAAATTTATTCAGCTTCATCGGCGTTTTCGCGTTCATGACCTGTTCCATGATCTGCTGCATCTCGCCATCCGTCAGCGGATAATCGTTCAGTCGGTCAATGCCACGGTTGTTTTCAAAAAGGATGTTCGCCCAGTTCTGGATCAGCTGCTGTTCGGTGTAGTTTTTCAGCACACCATCTTTCCAGCCGCGTTCTATCAGGAGCTTTACCACCGCTTCTTCAAAATCGGCTTCTTTTGTAAACGCCATAACGAACTCCTTTCGACTTTGCAAAAAGCACCTCTCTGCGAAGGCTTTTCTAATTTGTACAAGCTTTTTCAGCTTACGCTGATGAAGGGTGATAAGGGTGTCAAGTAGTGTCAAAAACTCGCCGATCTTCTTTTGTTCTTCTATATCTGGTGTTGGAATCGGCATTTCAAAGAACACACTATCCTTGATGGAAAAACGGTCAGACCTCGCACCGGAATCGCCGTTGAAATTCATGAAGGAATGCCAATATTCACTTTTGAAAAAGTGTTCGAGGTAGGTCGTATCAATGTCATGCGGTCGAAATACAGTATAAAGCGGCGACATTACGCCAGTTCGTCCCAGTTTATTGCGGTTAATTGGGCCGACTGGCGCGGTAACAGAAATTCGTGGATTATAAACAAAATCCTCATTATGAACAACATAATAGCCATCCAAACTTCCTATTTTTGAAATATCATGGTCAAAGAAATCGCGCTGGCTGATAATTCCAAATTCAGCAGAGTTTGTGAATGTCTCTATATATTGCCACCCTGCGTTTTTCTCTGTAACCTTTTCAACAATATCTGACAACTTACGCTGTTCCCAAGTAGGAGCAAATGCACACTTTCAGCAGCTATTTTCCACCGCCTACCGAATGTTCGCTGAAAATTTCACTCTCGGTTTTGCGTATTCGGCTCAAATTTTGATTTTTGACTCTCGATAGTCTTAAAACACAGCTGTTCCAAGCGTCTGACATTGCCTTAATTTTCATTCATCAGCCTGTTTTGCATATTCTGAATTGGCAAGAGAAATTGCGTTGCTCCTTAGCCAAACAACAAACGACGGTACGTCCATCTTCTGGTTGCGGGCAAATTGCACCACTTGTTTTTATACAAACATCTTTTCAAGACAAGATTTCTTGATGTTTTGCAGCTTTTCCAACTTACGTTGATGAAGGGTGATAAGGGTATCCAGTTTTTCAAGAACCTCTCCAATTTTTTCTTGCTCTATTTTGCTGGATGGAATTGGAACATTAAATTGCGCCAGATTACCTCTGCTTATTCTTTGTCGTGTTCCTCCTGCAAGACAAGTATTTACCGCATCAAAATACGCCTGTGATGACAGATATTGCAATAAAAACCGCGTGCTTGTCACTGCGTTGGGTCGCACGATTGTACAGTCTACCGCTGTTATCATTTTTGTGCCTAGGTTCGGCATAATACATGCTCTTCCGGCTGGCTCTGGCAATCGAGAAATTAATATATCTCCCGGATAAACTTCTTCACAGTGAAGCTGTTCAAACGTCTCGAATGATATCCATTTTTTATTGTTAGGTTTGTCAAGATATTCGGTTACTCCAACATTTCCAGTTTGAACTAACCTCACACCAGAATCACTTTGATCCTTTGCTTCAATCCAATCACCGTCTGTGAATTTTTCGCACAAATTCGTCAGCTTACGCTGTTCCCAAGGGTCAGTAAAACCCTTGAAGCGAATTTCCGGCACAGATGCCCCATTTTTTGGGAACATCTTGTCCAGCATGGACTTTTTGATATTCACCAGCTTCTCATACTTACGCTGATGAAGGGTGATAAGGGTATCCAACTCTTCGAGAATTGTTCCAATTTTTTCTTGTTCGGATTGAGATGGAACGTCAACCACCATATTTTTGAACTTTGCATGTGCAAGAACTTTTTGACCGGTACCTTCTGCCGCCATTGAAAGCTGCTTTTTTATTCCGTGATTCAAGCGCCTTAGAAGAAAGTTTGAATCACAAGATTTAGGAGCAAAGACCGGATAGTAATAGCTAATAATCCCCTTGTCTACGATGTTATTTCGGTTGAAAACAAATACATCCGTATCGCTTCTGCTTCGATAAGTAAAATAGCCCTTAGGTAGTACATAGTAGCCAACATTATTATCCGTTGTTACCTGTCGATCTGCAAAATAATCTTCTTGAAGGACAATTCCCTGTTGCTGGGATGATGTCAAAACCGGATATTGATTCTGAGTCACAGTTTTTTCAGTATAATCTTCAATCAGCGTTCCGACCTTACGCTGTTCCCAAGGGTCAGTGAAGCCCTTGAACCGGAGGGCAGGTTTCTTCTCGTTATCCTGCATAATCATTCACCTCCCAGCAACTTTTTGAGTTCTGCAATGCCCTTCATGTCAAATTCATTTCCCTGCAAATCGTCCAGCAGCCCCAGCAATTCGTGCTCGGTGCTGGCGATCTGGCTCTCTACGTCCTCAAAGGTGGTTTCATATTTCTTGCAGACGACATCCAGCTGCTTTACAAAATCGTCCAGAACAGCATCCGGCAGGCTGTTCAGATTTTCCATCAGGGGCAAGATCCACTTGCGGTGCAGTAGGTCACGCACTTCTTCATCGGTCAGGTGCTCGATCACGCTCTTGGTGCGCTGGCGGAGTGCCGCACTGTCGTCCTTGACCTGCTTTTTCAGGATCTTTTCCTCGGCAAACAGCGCGTCCACATCTTTCAGGATGCTCATGGTGGCAGGTTCTACCTCCCGCGCCTTGATGGCTTTTTTGACCTCAGCGGCAACAAAGGCGTCCTTTGCGTCATTCACAAAGTTCTGCTCCTTGTCCTCCTCGCTCAGTTCGTCCAGATGGCTTTCATATTCTCCGGCAATCTCGGAAAGTCTGGTTTCCTTTGCCCGCAGTGCTGCTACTTCCTCGTGCATTTTAACGCTCTGCACCAGCTCAAAGGGCAGCACATGACCCACCCAGCCGTCCTGTACCTCGGCATCCTTTTTCAGCACCATGTTGGGGTCTACCTGCTTGGTTGCGGCAAAACCCTCGGTCTGGATAATTTCAAGGTCAATGGCAATTTTCTTCCAGCCATCGTCCAAAAGCTGGTATGCTGCATAGCGGTCAACCAGCGGAATTCCTGCCAGCCGTGCAAAGATCTCCCGGCTCAGGCGTTCTTCCTCGCCGGCAGCATTCAGCTGCGTCATGCCGTCGATGAGTGCGGACTTCAAGTAGGCATCAAAGTCACCGAAAGCATTCTGGAAAGCGGTCTTGAACGCCACCACATCCGGGTGGGACAGAACAGCGTTCTTCAAATCGGCCACATTCAGACGGCAATAGGCTTCGTTGTCCGGGCTGAACAGAGCCGCTTTCAGGTGCGGGAATGCTGTCCAGTAGGCAGACAGGTCTTGCAGTTCGGCCTCGGGAATGCCGCCAAACATGGAAGCGTAAATATCCCAGCTCTCAGCCTTTTCCGAGGAATCCACATACCGGGGGATGTTCAGGTTGTAATCATTCTGGATAATCTCTGCGCGGGATACTCTGCGTGCGAACTTTTCGATTTTCTCCGGGCGTTCCTTGTAAGCATCCACAATGCGTTTGATGTCACAGGCACGCAGCTTGTTGTTTTTGCCGTCCTTCTCAAAGCCCTTAGACGCATCAATAATCAGAACGTCCGAATCCTTTTTATTCTTCCGCAGCACCATGATGATGGTGGGAATGCCTGTGCCGAAGAAAATATTGGCGGGCAGACCGATGATTGCATCAATGTTGTTGTGGTCAATCAGATTTTTGCGAATTGTACCTTCTTCACCGCCACGGAATAGAACACCGTGGGGCAGAACGATGGTCACAATGCCGTCATTGCGGATGTGATACAGGTCGTGCAGCAAAAAGGCGTAGTCTGCCTTGCCTTTGGGGGCAAGGCCGTAATCCGAAAAGCGCGGGTTGTTCTCTTTGTCGTTCGGATTCCACGCCTGCGAATATGGGGGATTTGATACCACCGCATCCACAAACAGCGGGTCGTAGGTGTTGACCGGGTCGTTTTCTTCAAAGTACGGCCAATCTTCCTCCAGCGTATCGCCGTTGCGCGTTACAATGTTGTCGGGCAGAATGCCGCGCATGACAAGGTTCATGCGGGTCAGGTTGTAGGTGTTTTCCTTCAACTCCTGTGCGTAGTATTTGATGTTGTTGCCATTGCCCATATACCGTGCGGCACACTGACCAATGTTGATCAGCAGTGAGCCGGAACCGCTGGTGGGATCGTAAATTTTGATCTCTTCCCGGTCTTTCAGGTGGTACGCCACGATTTCAGACATGAGCAGCGAAACTTCGTGCGGCGTGTAGAACTCGCCGGCCTTCTTGCCTGCGTTTGCTGCAAAGTTGCTGATCAGATATTCGTAGATAAAGCCGAGAACATCATAATCCTGCTTGCCGTCCATGGGAATATCTTTGATGAGATAGATCAGGTCGCGAATGGCCTTTGTCCGCGCACCGGAGCTTTCACCCAGTTTGGACAGGCCGGTTTGCAGCGTAGCAAAGACACCGTCAAACACCTTTTTGTGGTGCGGGTCGATCAGTCGACTGAATGCCTGCAATGCCACCGTTACGTCGTCAGCCTTGAAGTCGTTGCCTTTGCTGATCCATGTGGAAAACAGATTTTCATAGGCGATAAAATAGCCGACATTCTTCCGAACGGTATCCAGCGTTTCGGCATCGTCTTCGGTCAAATCCGGCAGATATTCGTCTGTCCAGTCATTCTCTTTCAGCCATTTGACTTCTTTGTCCGACAGAAATTTATAAAACATGAAGCCCAGAATGTAATCCTTGTACTCGTTGGCTTCGATTTTAGAGCGCATCTTGTTGGCAGATTCCCAGATTTTCGATGCGAGTTGCTGCTTGTTCATGCTATTCCTCCCAGTGGCCTGCAATAGCGCATTTTTAGATTTTTTAATCGGACAGCCCCTCCGATTTTATGCGTGTGTTCATTGAACCAATTATACAAAAGTGCCACCCGGTTTGCAATGCGAATGAAAAGTTTCTCAATCGCATTCGCAGAACCATAACCGTGGCGAGCAGAGCCTTTGTGCGCACAAAGGCTAAATTCGCACGCAGAATTAAAATTCTGCTGTGTTCATTCGCTTGTTGGGATGCAATCCCAATCCCTGTAATCATCACAATTCCGTGATGGCTGCGCATTCCTGCGGTGTGCTGAAAGAGCGTTTTGCAAAAAACGCGTAGCCTGCATCCATCGGATGTAGTTCAAGGGTTTGGGATTTCCCAACAAGCATTTTGCAACGCAAAATGGTCTTTGTATATACGAAGACACTGCTTGCTACGGCTATGAACGCCTTTTGAATTGCAAAATGATTTTTCAGTTGCTATACTGGGCTTATCAAAGTTTTTTCGGGAGGACGTCGCAGTGACCGCACAGACAATGCAAATCGGGAGCAGACCTTGCCGCATTTACGGCGAAGCCCATGCAGAATACCTACTGCTCCAAATGACCGGCGAACACGAGCTGCAAAGCATGGACAGCGAGGTTGCCGCTATTGCACAGAGTGCGCACCACTTTCTGTTTGCGGCTATTCCAGTGGAAAGCTGGAACGATGCACTTTCTCCGTGGGAAGCCCCTGCTGTGTGGGGAACGCAAGGGTTTGGCGGCAATGCTATGGACACCCTGCGCTTTCTGATAGAACAGGTCATCCCCACGCTGAAGCGGCAGTTTCATCTCCCGGAAAACGTCAAAATCATTCTGGGCGGCTATTCACTGGCCGGGCTGTTTGCGTTGTGGGCATCCACCCAGACTGATCTGTTCTATGGTGTCGCCGCCGCATCCCCCTCTGTTTGGTTTCCGGGCTGGATGGAGTTTGAACAGCAGCATCCGATACAGGCACAGCACATTTATCTGAGCCTTGGCGACAAGGAAGAGCGCACGAAAAACGCTGTCATGGCTGCGGTGGGGGATAATATCCGCACCCTGCACAGT
>ENA-OPCI01001238-OPCI01001238.1-human-gut-metagenome-genome-assembly--contig:-NODE-1238-length-14952-cov-4.029133_pt1 | contig 14952 bp, 10 predicted proteins | sample MGYA00241564_ERZ501479 | MGnify/ENA primary metagenome ERZ501479 (study PRJEB25962, sample SAMEA2042630) | human gut metagenome | biome: human gut; feature: human-associated habitat; material: faeces...
GTGAGGGCATGAGGGCATTTATGAGAGCATAAAGATGATACACTCATAATATAGTGCATTGTTAATGAGATGATTATCATCGTTAATGAGGGCATGAGAGCATATTGTCTTCCAACTTTTTTTGTAAACTTGCTGAAGGAATAAGAAATATGTTTCTTTGAAATCTATATAGTTAGAAAAATTGCCGTATTCTTAGGTTATAGATGTCTTTAGACGGATAGGGTAATATTTTATCGCACCTATTTTGTATTTTTGTAAAAAGGAGCGTTTTGTATGGAGAACATAATCAGAAAGATAAGAACTTACCATCCTGTTTCGGGGTAAAGCGTTGGGAACATTGACACAACTTTTGGAGAGGCATATATTCCCGGCAGAAACACTTCTTATCATCATATCAGTTATGAAGTGATAGGGTACAAGGATATAATAGGATGTACGGGTTCCTATCTAGGGGCAAAAAAGAATAGAAGTAAGGGTAAGTAGTCTTTTAATTCTTTCCGTAATTGTTTTAGTGCCTGTTGAATTCTGTAATCTACTGTTTTGGAAGATATGTTTAATTCTTCTGCAATTTCCTGATAGGTCTTATTTTGGAAACGGTGCATTTCAAAAGCTATCCGATAGGATTCTGGAAGATTAAGAATTGCTTTTTCTATTTTTTGTGTTAATTCATCTATAATATAAAAATCAGGATCTTCGAATAGTTCCTGTATGTCTGGAGTGAGTATATTTTCTATTTGGAATCGAAGAGAATTTCTGGTCATTAAGGTATAACATTTGTTTTTTACTGCCTTGAACAAATAATGATGAACAGAAGAATCTATATGATTTGTTTTTCTATTTTCCCATATCTGTAACATGGTATCTTGAACCACTTCTTCTGCATCTTCTAATGAAACAAAACTGCGGGCAAAAGCACAAAGCATAGCATAATATTTGATGAATAAAGTATCAAACGCTTTCTTATTGCCCTGTTGCATGGATATATACAGTTGCTTGTCTATCAAATTATCATTTGTGGTTTCCATAGATTATAGAAGAAAATGTTACTGCAAAAATACATAAATTTAAATATGAAAACGCTTAATCGAAAAATAATTCAAAAAAAACAGTTTTTGGTTTAGGAACTTTGGATCTTGGTTAGACTTATTATAAAAGGACATTATGATAAATTCAGATACCCAAATAGATGAAGCGCTTTTACTCCGTTATTTTGAAGGAGAAGTGACTCTAAGTGAGAAAGAAGAGATTGAAAAATGGATTATCTCTTCCGAAGCAAATAAAAAGCTGGCCAAGCAGATTTATTATCTTTCTTTTGCCACAAAAACAATGGATACCTTAAAACGGACTGATGCACGGGCTGCTTTGAAGGAAGTCAGAGGCAGGATAAGAAGGGAACGACTGCTACAATGGGGGCGATGGGCACAGCGTGCCGCTGCTATTCTTGCCATACCTTTGCTACTGTCTACTTTGTATTTATGGATGAATGGTAATGAGCAGAATAAAGTGAATTTTATAGAGATTCGTACTAATCCGGGAATGATAACTTCTACTATTTTGCCGGATGGAACTCATGTAATTCTTAATTCCAATTCAACTATTGTTTACCCTTCTCACTTTGACGAAAAAAGTCGTAATGTCCAATTGAATGGCGAAGCCTACTTTGAGGTAACAAAGAATTCCCGTCAGCCTTTTATGGTCCGAACGCCGCAGAAAGCTGTTGTAAAAGTTTATGGTACCCAATTTAATGTGGAAGCCTATGCTGATGATAAAACAATAACTGCAACTTTGGTGGAAGGAAGCATTGCCATGGCGTATGAAAATAAGAAAAGTAATTGGACGGAACAGGAAATTCAGCCGGGACAGGAAATTGTTTATACTGCTGCACAGCAACAAATAAAAATTGATCAGGCAGATGTAGAGGTTATCACTTCTTGGAAAGACGGAAAACTTATTTTTCGTGATACTCCATTTAAGGAAGTTCTTAAAATGCTATCTAAACGTTTTGATGTGGATTTCGTAGTAAAGAATCCCAAATGTTTTGAAGCCTCTTTTACCGGTGTACTTGAGAAACAACGCTTGGGACGAATTCTGGAATATATCAGCGTATCTTCAAATATAAAATTTAAGTATGCAGAAAGTAATAATATTCATCAAGAAAAACAGAAAATAGAAGTTTATTAATCTTTTAAAAATAACAAGCTATGTTGAAACATCCTACGTAAAACAATCTACAGAAAAAACACACTACTTTTTATCTGTAATCAAATTATGAAGTTAAAATTAAATCTATTTACGAAAATGAAGAAACCAGTATGTAAACTGCCTTTGTCTCTGAAAATAACTCTTTTTGTTCTTTTCAGTTTTGCCAGCTTGTTATATGCTAGCAATAATTATGCACAGAGAACCATGTTGAACATCAGTTCTCAGACTCGGACGGTCTCTGAAGTCCTGACCGAAATTGAAAAACAGACGGATTTCACCTTTTTCTATAATAATAAGCAGGTCGATTTGAAACGTAAAGTAACCTTGAATGTCAAAAATGAGAATGTTTTTTCAGTCTTAAAGAAGCTTTTCTCCGGAACAAATACGACCTATAAAGTCTTGGATAAGAATATTATTCTTTCTGAAAAGTCTGCCATTTCTTCCGCAACGAAAGAGGTAGCCATCGTACAACAGGTAGGTCGTAGCGTAAAGGGCGTGGTGGTTGATGATAAAGGAGAGCCTGTAATAGGTGCTACGGTGATGGTCAAAGGTTCTACTAATGGAACTATTACGGATTTTGATGGAAATTTTATATTGAATGATGTCTCAAGTAATGCTTCTTTGATTGTCAGTTATGTGGGGTATGTAACTGAAACAATAAGTGTAAATGGAATATCTTCTTTCAAAATTGTGATGAAAGAGGATGCTAAAACCCTTGAAGAAGTGGTTGTTATAGGATATGGAGTAGTGAAAAAACGTGATTTGACCGGTTCTTCTGTTTCAGTTACCGGTGCAGATTTAGCGGAAGTTCCTGTTACTAATGCGGCTCAAGCGCTAGCAGGAAAAGCTGCCGGAGTGAATATTGTTTCACAGAACGGAGCTCCTGGGGCTGAAGTGAATATTACCGTTCGTGGAGGTACTTCCATTACTCAGTCTACTACACCTATCTATATTATTGATGGCTTCCAGTCGGAAGATGGTTTGAAGAATATTGATGTAAATGACATTAAGACTATTGATATTTTAAAAGATGCTTCGACAACAGCTATTTATGGAGCGCGTGGATCAAATGGTGTGGTTCTTATTACGACCAAAAGTGGAAGTAGTGGCAAGACAACTGTGAATTACAACGGCTATGTATCTGTGGATTGGTTGGGCAAGAAACTGGATTTGCTCAATCTTGAACAGTATGCCAAATATCAGTATGAATGGTGGACTCTTGCCGGAGAAATGAACCAGTATGCACGTATGTTTGGAGGGGATTATACGGATGATGGATTTTATACGGGAGCATGGTCTGATATAGAGCAAACTTATGGCGGACGTTCCGGAATAGACTGGCAAGATAAAATTTTTGGTGGAAGTGCTCTTACTCAAAGCCATAATCTATCTCTTTCTACCGGAACGGAAAAAACTCAAGTATTGGTAAGCTACAATAATATGTCGCAAGACGGTATCGTAAAAAATCACGGATATTACCGTAATACGATTCGTACTAAAGTAAATTCCCAGCTATGGAAAAATGTACGTTTTGATATGAATTCTTCTTTTAATTACGCCAAAACATTAGGTGGAGGTTCTTATTCCGGATTAAAACAAGCTATTTTGCGTCCTGAAACTGGCGGAATCCTGTTTACTGATGATCAGCTTATTAATGAAGAGTTAAATACCGAATTCCGTACTTTCAGTAACGAATATGATGTGTATAACCCATTGATAACCAACGATGCTATAATAAATAGAAAACTTAGTCGTATTTTTAGTGTTAATGCCGGTGTGGACATTGATTTCTTGAAGGATTTTACATTCCGTACAGCTGGTAGTTATAATTGGGCCCAAATCAAAACAACTAATTTCGATGATGGTCGTACGGCCAATGCTCAACTCAAAGGCGGACCTTATGGCAGTATTGATAATAAGGAACGATATGCTTATCAATGGACTAATACATTGAATTGGAAACATACGTTTGAGAAGCATGATTTGGGCGTTTTGTTAGGACACGAATTATATTATACAAATACATCTGGTACAGAAACTGCCTATAAGGCATTTCCCGATACTAATTTCGGTCTTAATGATATTAGTATGGCCACTCCCGATACATGGAAGTCTTCTTTAGAAGAAAATGCTTTGTTGTCTTTTTTCGGTCGTCTCAATTATACTTTTAATGACCGCTATCTTTTTACAGCAACCTTACGTGCAGACGGTTCTTCTAAATTTGCCGAGGGTAATCGTTGGGGCTATTTTCCTTCAGCAGCGGCAGCTTGGCGCGTTTCTGAAGAAGGATTCTGGAAAGATAATGCTATCGGAAATGTTGTCAATAATTTCAAATTGAGAGTAGGTTATGGAACTACCGGTAATTGTAATATTGATAATTATATGTATGCTACTGCCTATAATGCTACGGTATATCCTGTGGGCAATCAGGAAACGGCGGCTTTGGCACCTGGCAGCACAGTAGGTAATAATAACTTAAAATGGGAGAAAACCGTTTCTACGAATATCGGACTGGACTTGGGTTTGTGGGGAAACAGAGTTAACCTGACATTGGACTGGTATAACAATAAGAGCGATGATTTGCTTATGAAAGTGGCTATCCCGACATCAACCGGTTATACGCACCAATATCAGAATATCGGTTCTATCCGTAATCGCGGTCTTGAGATAGCTATAAGCAGTACGAACATCCGCAACAAACATTTTACTTGGACTACCGATTTCAATATCTCCTTCAATCGTTCCAAGGTCTTGAGAATAGACGGTGAGAATGAATATTATCAGACTAGCGTCAGGGGTGGTACCAATTCTTCTGTTCTATACCGTGCCATCGTAGGTCATTCTTTAGGTGAGATGTATGGGTATAAGACCAATGGAGTTTATACTACCGACGATTTTGTGCAGAATGGTGATAAATATGTTTTGAAAGATGGTGTTATTTATCAGAAAGGATCTGTAAAAACTCAATATAAACCGGGTGATATCAAGTATGTAAATACTACGGGGCAGACGGATGATAAGGGGACACCTGTTTATAATTCTGATGATATGACAGTCATCGGGAATGCTAATCCGGATTTTACCGGAGGTTTTAAAAATACTTTTTCTTATAAGGGCTTTGATCTTTCTGTATTTATGGTATTCTCTTATGGTAATGATATTTTTAATATGTCTACCCAGCGTTTTGTCGGTCCATACCAACCGTACCAAAATATGCTTGCGGATGCTGCCAATCGTTTCACTCTGCTGGATCCCCGTACTGGAAAAGAAGCTATGGACCTCAACCGTATAGCTGAGCTTAATCCTAATCAGCATGATCCGAACATTCTGTGGAGTATTCATAATGACAACCGCGCAGCTATTACTACTCCGCTTGATCGTTTTGTGGAAGATGGTTCTTATCTTCGCATAAGCACTATTACTTTAGGTTATACTTTCCCGAAAAAGTGGTTAAGTAAAGCTTTTATCAGTAATTTGCGTCTATATTGTACATTGAATAATCCATTCACTATTACGAATTATTCAGGTTATGATCCCGAAGTTTCTAAGGAAAGTTCTATTTTAACTCCGGGTATTGATGATTCTTCTTATCCACGTTCCAAAGGATTTGTATTTGGCATTAATCTTTCATTATAATAATAGGAGAGTTGTATTATGAAGAAAATAGTATATTATATAGCTGTTGCCTTTTTGGCGATCAATTTCAGTTCTTGTTCTGACTTTCTGGATCTTCCTTCTAAATCGAAGACAGACAGTGAAAGTGTTTTCTCTTCCATTGATAAAGCTGAGATGGCTGTTCTTGCTTGTTACACAGGTGTCTGGATGCAGGATGCTTGGTATAAGGCTCAGAATGGAACAGATGAAATGTGGTCTACTGAGAGTAATTCGAATGCTAATAATTATGCGGCCAATTATGTGCTCAATGATCAAAGTTGTCCCACAGGCATTTATACTACCTCTTATTCCAGCATTGAGCGTTGTAATTCATGCTTGAAAGGATTACGTGCAATGAGCCTTTCGGGAGAGGACGAGAGAAAGTGTCACATTTATATAGCTGAATGTCTGGCTGTTCGGGCTACTTGTTTTCTGAATTTGATTCGTTATTTTGGGGATGTACCTTATTCTACTGTTCCTGTATTGGATATGACGACTTTTTCTTCTTCCCGTGTTGATCGGGATGAGATTTATGATGGCATTATTGCCGATTTGCAAGAAGCTGTCGAAGTACTTCCTTGGTATAGTGAAGGATTTTTCTCTACTCCTGAGCGGATTTCCAAGAATGCTGCTTATGGATTATTGGCCCGTACAGCTCTTTATGCAGCAGGTTATGCTTTGCATTGGGATCTGAATACTTATGATAAATCTACTCTTCAGATGCGCCGTCCTTTGGATGAATCGCGTGTAAGAAAATTATATACCATTGCTGATGAAGCTTGTAAAGCAGTGATTAGTAAAGGTGAAAACAGCTTGCTTTCTAAATATGAGGATGTGTTTAGAGCCTTGAACGAGGGTGGCGTTTATAACCCTGAAGAGGTAATGTTTGAATATGCTGAGTTTGGCAATACAACCAATGGTCGTGTGGGATATACAAATGGACTTTGCATTCATGCTTCCAATGCCCTTTATGGTAAAACATTGCCTTTGCAACTGATTCATCCTACCTTTTATCTTTCTTTTGCCGATGATGATACCCGTCGGGATGTTACAGTGGGCAATTACAGTATTGATGCGGCTGGTAACGATATTGCTGTGCCTTATGGCGCTTTGAATTTGGGAAAATGGCGCTGCAATTGGAAAGCCGGTCCCCGTACGGCCACTTTGAAAACGGATGTCAATTGGCCTATACTTCGTTATTCGGATGTATTGTTAATGTACGCAGAAGCTGAAAATTACTTGAACAATGGGCCCACGGAAGCAGCTAAGGCAGCTTATGAACAAGTTCGTCTGCGTGCTTTTGCAGGAGATGCCTCTCGTATAGGTACCACACCCTCTACTTATGATACTTTTTTTAAAGCGATTGTGAAGGAACGTGCCTTTGAATTAGCTACAGAAGGATGGCGGCGTACTGATCTTATCCGGTGGAACTTGTTGGCTGAAACTTTGGCTGAAACAAAAGCAAATACCGAGAAACTGGCTATGCGTGAGGTTCCTTATAATGAGGTGAAGACTTATCGGGCATATAAAGAAGCAACTTCTACATCTTGGAAGGATCCTTTGGTAGGTCTTACTTATATAGATTTCGATCATCAGCCCACAGAAACGGAAATGAGTGAACTGGTTGCCCGGTATGGAGGCACTTGGAATTGGGTAAATATGTTTATTACTCCCAATATTGCAGGAGAAACTAATTCCGGTATAGCCGGACAATCCAAGATATTGGGTTATAAAGAAAACAATAACACGTTGCCCGCCTGGATTACCGAGTTATATCGTGGGTTTATCAAGAATCAGGCTGAACTTTATACTTTGAGCACCACAGCCATTATTGATGTTAATCCTGGGTTAACCGGTCAACAACATCCTGCTTATTAATCAATAAATTATAAACATTTCTATATAGGAAGGGGGAAGAATAGTGATGATTTTTTGTTTCTTTTCTCTTCCTATCTTATAAAAAAAACAGTATGAAAATGATATGTATGGCGGTAATGCTTTTCATTACTTTGTTGTCTGCTGGAGCACAGAAAAACATTCCGGCCTCTGATATAAAAGTGGCTATGATGAAAGCTACACGTTTCATGGTAGAGAAGGTCAGCAACCGTGGTGGCTATTTATGGAATTACAGTCCTGATTTCTCCCGTTGTTGGGGGGAACTGGAAGCTAAACCAAGTATGATATGGATAGAAGCTGGTACACCTGCTATGGGAAATGTATTTTTGAATGCTTATCAATTGACTGGAGAATCTTATTACCTGAAAGCGGCACAAGCAGCGGCAGATGCTCTTATCTGGGGACAGCATTCAAGTGGGGGATGGCCTTATATGTTGGACTTTTCCGGAGAAACTTCGCTTAAGCAATGGTATTCCAAAGTACAGAAAGGATATATTCATTGTGCTCAGGAACATGCTCATTATTATGGAAATTGTACTTATGATGATGCGGCTACCTACGATAGTGGAATGTTCCTTTTGCGTATGTATTTACTGACTCTGGATCCGAAGTATAAATATCCGGTAGAAAGGTGTCTTGATTTTGTTTTGGAGAGTCAGTATCCTATTGGTGGGTGGCCGCAGCGCTATCCTCTCCATTATGAATATGTGAAAGGTGATAAGGAAGACTATACTTCGTTTATTACCATTAATGATGGAGTTCATACTAACAATATTAATTTTTTATTGGCTTGTTACACTTTATTAGGTGAAACTCGGGCATTGGAGCCTCTTCAGCGGGCTATGACTTGTGTCTTGGCATTGCAGGGAGGAAAGCCTCAGGCAGGTTGGGCTATGCAGCATAAGTTGGATCTCAATTACTCTCCAGGTCATGCTCGTGATTTTGAACCGGCAGGTTATGCGGCTACAGCTACTGCCGAGATGTGTCGCAACTTGATGCGTTTTTATCGTTGGACTGGGGATACTAAATATTTAGCCCGTATTCCGGATGCATTTGAATTTCTAGAATCTATCCGATATAACGACGCGCAAATGAAACAATTGGGTAAGTCTGTAAAACCGGGACAGATATTGTGTCCTACTTTTGTAGAAGTAGGCACTAACAGACCTCTTTACCTTCATAATGATCCAGATCATTATTGGGTGGATTATGATTATCATGGACTCATAACTCATTATAGCTCTACGCGGGCTATTGATTTGCAATCTTTAAAAGATGAGTATCAGCATTTGCTCTCTCTCTCCAAAGAGGAAGTGACAAAAGATTCTCCGTTTATAGGTCAAACGGATATTTCTGGAACTTTACTAAGTCATTTAATGCGTGGTAAAATGCAGCAAGCGGATACACAAAAAGTAGATAGTCTGCTCACTATTTTGAAGAAAAAAGATTATTTACCCGGTCGTTTGCCTAGTGTTTCGAAAGAGAATCCGGGCTTCTCTAATGCTCCTCTTCCTTCTGAAGTCATTTCCATCAAGGAATATATGAATGGTATGTCTACATTTATTCAGTATCTTACTAAATAGTGTCTATGATGAGAAATAAAACATTTTTTATTGTTGTATTGGCAGCAATGCTGCTGGTTACAGCTTGTGCCGATACTGCTATTGACCGTCATGCATTGGTGATGCGTAATAACCCTCATGTTACAAAAATTGATTCTCTTCATTCTTTGACAGTCGGAAATGGGCGGTTCGCTTTTACTGCCGATGCTACGGGATTGCAGACTTTTCCCGAATATTATAAAGAAGGCTTGTCTTTAGGTACCTATAGCGAATGGGGATGGCACAGTTTTCCTAACAAGGAGGACTATAAGATAGTTGAAACTCTACAGGATCATCCGCTTCCCGGTCATCCTCATGGGATTTATGCCGTACAATTTCCGGAGAGTGATCTGCATGACCACGCCGCAACTGGCAGGTTTTACCGGTCTGAACGCTTATGACAAAGTGGTAGCGACAAGTACCACCCGCCGGATGCAGAATAAGGAATGGCTTGCCCGATTAAAAGACGGACGGGTGAAAAAGATAGGAATGGAAGGAAACTTTGATACGGAAATTATCATTGCATCCCAACCCGATATCATTTTCGTATCTCCCAACCGCCGGGGAGGGTATGAAGTGATGAAAGAGCTGAACATCCCTTTGGTCCCCTATTGGGCTTTCAAGGAAACATCACCATTGGGGCTGTCCGAATGGATCAAGATAGCAGGTATGTTTATCGGTAAAGAGGAAGAGGCATGCCAATTATTTGCACAAATGGAACAACGCTATAACCTATTGAAAGCCAAAGTTTCCAATGTAAAACAGCGTCCCAGTGTATTCAGCGGAGAAATGAGAAGAGGTACCTGGTATGTACCCGGAGGACAAAGTTTCTATGCCCGCTTGTTCGCCGACGCAGGGGCCGATTACTTTATGAAGGATAATACTGAAACAGGAGGTGTACTCATGGATTTTGAAACCGTATACGCCAAAGGATATAATGCCGGCTACTGGAGAGTGATGAATGGTTATAAAGGAGAGTTCTCTTATGAAGCATTAAAAGCTTCCAATCCACAATATGCTGATTTTCGGGCTTTTAAAGAAAAGAAAGTTATTTATTGCAATCTGGAATGGATACCTTTGTATGAGAATCTTCCCCTCTCACCCGATGTTCTTCTGAGTGACATGATAAAAGCTTTTCACCCGGAACTACTTCCCGATTATCATCCTGTGTTTTATTCGCTTCTGGAAAAAGAATAAGTATTCCAGTTCTCATACTTATGGTAACAAACAGTTTTAATCCGGCTTATCTATTTCACTATTACAAAAATGGCTGAAGTCTCGGACTTCAGCCATTCCGTAAAAGGTTATTCCAATATACCGGCAATATCCTCCGCCATCTGCTTGTCAGTCAACCTGTTGGCTTTCATCAGCTCATCCAGATTATAGCGGTCTGCAAATTCTTTACGAAGTCCGTAATTCAGCACCCGCATTTCAGAATTACCATAATAACGCGCTATCTTCTCGCCGAATCCTCCATCCAGCACCCCGTCTTCCAACGTTACGACAATACGATGCCCCACTTTCAACTCTTCCAGCATCGGTTCGTCAAGCCCTGTTATGTAACGGGGATTAATCAAAGTAGCCTCAACACCCGACTCTTCCCGGAGCTTATTCTTCAAAGCCTGTCCCAAATCATAGAAAGCACCCAATGCAAGAATAGCGACAGTTTCTCCCCTGGCTGTCATTTTGTAGCGGTTTAACTCGCTATAATCCGTGTCAAACTCTTCCTTACGATGCACCACTGCCGCTCCCGGCACACGGATAGCAACGGGATATTCCGTCTGGCGGACAGCCCATTCCAACATAGCAAAATACTCTTCGGAACACGTAGGAGCCAGATAAACCATATTCGGGATGTTGCTGATAAGCGGAATATCGAAGAAACCCAGATGAGTCACATCGTTCATTCCAGCTACTGTCCCCATAAACACAGTGATCACCGCCGGATTTCCATTGATACACAAATCCTGAGACAACTGGTCATAGCAACGCTGGACAAAAGTACTGTAAACCCCGTACATCGGACGTCCGCCACCGGCAGCGATACCCGATGCCAATGCCACGGCATGTTCCTCGGCAATACCTACATCCACAAACTGACGCCCTGCCTGTTTTCGGCGTTCAGGAGTAAAACCTATCACAGTAGGAGTACCCGAGCTGATGGCAACAACCGTGTGGTCCTCCTTCATCTTCTCCAACAAAAACTTCCCGGTCAGGCTATGGTAATCCTCCATACCGCTGCAATCCACCTTCGGCTTACCCGTTTCCAGATCGAAAGGCATCTCCCAATGAAATTCCTCCCGGTCGGCTTCTGCCGGAGCGTATCCCTTTCCTTTCTGTGTGTGAATATGAACCACTGTGGGACGTGATGTATCTTTCACCTTGGCAAAAGCCGCAATCAAAGACGGAATATCATTCCCCTCTCCCACATAAAGATAATCCAACCCCAGAGAACGGAAGAAATTACAGGACGACCGTCCCTCCGTATCGCGCAGTTCCTTCAGGTTCTGATAGAGCCCACCGTGGTTTTCGGCAATGGACATTTCATTATCATTAACCACTATAATAAGGTTGGTTCCCATTTCTCCCGCATTACTCAGACCTTCATAAGCTTCCCCGCCGCTGAGCGATCCATCCCCTATCACGGCAATGATATTCTCGTGTCCGCCTTTCAGATCTCTGGCTTTGGCAAGACCGCAAGCCAGACTGACAGAGGTGGAAGTATGGCCGATAGTGAAAAAATCGTGCCCGCTTTCCCGGGGATTGGTGTATCCGGACACCACATCATAATCCTCCGGATTCAGGAAAGCATCCTTACGCCCGGTCAGCATCTTATGTGTATAACTTTGATGGGATACATCATATACCATCTTATCCGTCGGTGAATTGAATACATAGTGCAATGCTATTGTAGCCTCCACCATTCCCAGATTAGGTCCCACATGCCCTCCGTGAGCACTTAACTTGGTCAATAATGCATTGCGGACTTCACCGGCCAACTGTCTTAACTGTTCCGCAGAAAACCGTTTTATGTCTTGCGGAGAATTTACTTGTTCAATATACATCGTTCTACCTATTTAAATGATTTCATCTGTTGTCTTGCTTCATTCCGATGCGGACAAAGCCGCTTTCATTTCACAATGCAAAGATAAGCCAGGCCCCATTCATTCTTTGTAGATAAATTACAGATAGAATTACCATTTTTACAGAAAGGAACTGTATCACAAGAACATGGTATTGCAACCCGGTTATCAATTCTGTGAGAGCCGGTAATCACTGGGGGCGACACCTGTTATTTTCTTGAAAAGCACACTGAAGCACTGCACATTAGGATAGCCTAACTTCCGTGCCACAGCAGCAGGCGTATGACCGTCCTGCAACAACATGTGCCTGGCTATATCCAGCCGCTTCAGTTGAAAATATTCCTCCAAAGTCTTGCCGGTTTCAAATCTCAGCAAATCATTGAAGTAAGCGACAGACAAATCAAGCTCTCCCGCCATATAGCCGGGTGTGGGCAACTTGCCGCCTTGCAACCTTCCGGATGCGATATATTCCACAAACAAACGTTCCATGTTTTCCAAAAGAGCCTTGTTCTTATTCTCACGGGTAATAAACTGGCGCTCGTAATACCGGGTGCAATAATCCAACAGAAGTTCTATATGCCGGGAAAGAATAATACTGCTATGAGTATCAATGGGATGATGCAACTCATCCTCTATATTCGAGAGGCAACACGTCACTTTCTCTGTCTCACGCCGCGAAAGATGCAGCGCTTCTTCCTTGCGATAATGGAAAAAGGTATAATTTTTAATATGATTCTTCAGTGAGGTGCGGAACAACAGGTCAGGATGAAATGCCAAAAGATATCCTTTATCCGGCAACGTATTCTCCTTACTCATACGAAAGATCTCGCCGGGAGTGAGAAACACCATGGTAGCATTGGAGTAATCATAGTATTTCCGTCCGCAGCAGCAACAATCGCCCGGACAATCCTCAATCAGCAAGACAGCATAGAATTCAAACTTCACCGCATCCTCTTCCAATGAAGGATTCTCCAGATTGATGATGCTCACCTGCGGATGCAATGTCTTGCAACCCAGACAGCGATTACATTCATATACAGTCCTCAAGTCCAACATAGTCTCTTTCATTGCTTGTTAAAACAGGATACTATAAAGGAAGGTTTTGTGCCCGATATTCATTCGGTGTACAGCCCACACGCTTCTTGAACAACCGGCAGAAATGCTGCGGATATTGAAATCCCAGTGAATAGGCTACCCTGCTGACGGTTTCTCTCCTGTCGGACATCCGTTCCTTTGCCAGTTCTATCACTTTTTCCTGAATATATTCCTGTGGAGTCTTGCCGGTTTCCTTCTTGAACATATCCCCGAAGTAGTTGGATGAAAGGCACAGTTTGTCAGCAAAGTATTTCACGGTAGGCAATCCGTCACGCTCGGCAAGTTCGCCCTCAAAATAATCGTCAAGCAACCCTTCAAAGCGTGTCAACACATCACGGTTCGAATGACTGCGGGTGGCGAACTGACGTTCATAAAAACGCATACAGTAATTAAGAAGCAGTTCTATATAGTTTACCAGCAAGGTCTTACTATGCTTGTCCACCCCCCGTTCCAGTTCCATACGGATAATCTTCAGGCAATCTGTCATAATATTGCGCTCATCTTCCGAAAGGTGCAGCGCCTCGCTCACTTCATACGAAAAGAAAGTATATTTCTTTATTGTTTTTCCAAGCGTAGTCCCCCGTAACAAATCCGGATGAAAAAGAATTCCAAGCACATTCAACTGCACACGGTCGGTGGTCAATGTGGTTTCCGTTGTTTGTCCCGGAGCAAAACATACTACGGTTCCTTCCTGATAGTCATAACTCCGACGCCCGTACTTGATATCACAAGCTTTCTCCAATTTCAGATAAAGTGCATAAACACCATAGTTCCAGTGCACATAGTCCATCTGCCGGGTAGCCTTGTTCAAATCAATGACACTGACCAACGGATTCAGTGTTTCAAGTCCGTATAGACTGTTATATTGGTCCACACTGTCTAAATTTAATATCTTATCCATCATTCTAACTTGTTTAATGCCTGCTAAAATATAGCTTTTTCAGTTATTTGAATAATACGGTTACAAAAATAGGAGGTTATCCGGACAAGGTTATAACCCCAATTACGGATTATTTTACCTTAGTTACTGAATCTTATCCCATCCGGGAATAAAAAGAAGAGCCGGAATGTTCCTGCCGGGCTACCCACTCCATATATATGGCAGCACATTCATACACTTGTTGAGCTAAAAGGACATTGCTTTTTCGATGACGATGTGGCAGGAACAAATTGATGCTAATCATCAATCAAAAAAATGTATCCGATTGGTTCAGGGAGCTGTTTAGCAAACTCTATCAAAGGATACAACTGAAAGAGGTGCAGAAAAGGAGCAAAGGTTTTAGCCTGTAAAGAAAGGTATTTTGCTGAAATACAGTAAAAAGTGCAATTCACAATGAATGATATACTGTACCTTTTGCTATATTTGCATATAATCCATTTAATATTAAAAGAATGAATGCGGATTTTGATTATTTAGAAAT
>ENA-OPCI01001239-OPCI01001239.1-human-gut-metagenome-genome-assembly--contig:-NODE-1239-length-14948-cov-3.521990_pt1 | contig 14948 bp, 13 predicted proteins | sample MGYA00241564_ERZ501479 | MGnify/ENA primary metagenome ERZ501479 (study PRJEB25962, sample SAMEA2042630) | human gut metagenome | biome: human gut; feature: human-associated habitat; material: faeces...
CATCCCTCCACGCCATAAAGTAGCTTGATCAGGGTCGACAAAGAAACCGATAGAAAGCAACTTGATACCATATTTTTCAATCGGCACAATCAAATCACGCCCGTCAATCTGCTCAGCATAAGGACGGGCATCTTCCACCTGGAACATTTTAGGCACAGAAGGACCGAAAATATCAGCATCCAGCAAACCTACTTTATATCCCAGTTTAGCTAGGGCCACAGCTAGATTGGCCGCCACAGTAGACTTGCCCACCCCGCCTTTTCCGGATGAAACAGCAATGACATTTTTTACCAATGGAAGCAGCTTACCCGGTTCGGGACGCGCCGCCTGACGGCTCTCTGTCGCAATAGCTACCTGTACATCAGGTGAAACATAAGTATGAATAGCTGTTTCGGCAGCCTTTATCATAGATTTCATAAACGGATCGGTCGGTTTCTCAAAAATCAACGAAAAGCTTACCGACATGCCGTCAATGCGAAGATTATCGGCAACCATCTCCGCTTCCACCAAATTCTTTCCCGTTCCGGGATAACGCACCGTTGCCAAGGCGTCCAAAATCAATTTCGGATATAAAGTCATCATTCTGTTATTATTTACTTGTTTTCAACCCGCTTCGTTTACTGCGGTTGTAACTGCGATACTCATCCAATTCTATTTCCACATCGGGTTCATGCAACTCCTTCTCATGCGGCAGACGGAACTTCATATATTTTATATTCAAACCACGATCCAACCATTGTTGTTCATAATAGGTACGGATGCCTAGTATGTCATCCACCAAACCGGAATGATACAAATCTTCGGTCATAAACTCTACCGGCAATTTGTTTTCCTCTACCATATAGCGGGTGTAAGTAAACATAAAATTACTGTCGGTCTTCAAGTGAATTAGCCCATCCGGCTTCAAAAACTTGCGATAACGTTCCATAAAGTATGTGGAAGTAAGACGTTTAGTCACTTTCTTCATCTGTGGATCAGAGAAAGTCAGCCATATCTCACTCACCTCACCCGGAGCAAAAAAACGGTCGATGATTTCGATATTGGTACGCAAAAAAGCCACATTCTTCATGCCATTTTTCAGCGCTTCCGTCGCACCGGTCCACATACGGGCCCCTTTTATATCTACACCGATAAAGTTTTTATCGGAATACATACCTCCCAGCCCTACGGTATATTCACCTCGTCCGCATCCCAGTTCCAGAACTATCGGATTATCGTTCTTAAAAAAGTCACGGTTCCAATTCCCCTTCATATCGAACGTAACGTTATCGGCCACCGAATAAGGGTATTCAAACACGTGCGGATACTCCCGCATATCAGCAAATTTCTCCAGTTTTCCTTTTCCCATGAAAATTAGTCTATCATTATTTGTTTCCACAGGCAAAGGTAGGAATATCCTGTGAAAGAGAAAAAAAATAGACCTGCAATTCACTTGCAGGTCTATTTTTTTTCTCTTTCTATTTTCTATATTATTCAGAAATTGCCTCAACGGACTCTCCCAATTCTTTCTTCAGATCTTCATAGAAAGCAGCATGTGATGCTTCTACATAAGGAGCCAGGAACAAGAAACCGATCCCCAAAGTAAAACAACACAGAATAGCCCAACCAATGAAGCTCAAATCCAACAAGAACATCTTCATCTTATGACCGGACATCATCGCCATACTTTTCTCTATGGCAGCATTGTACTGCAACTCCGGATAATCTTTCAGAATAAAGAGCGTCATGGCATATGAATAGGACTTCATGATGCCCGGAATGACAAGCAGCAACGTCCACAGGAATGTATAGACTGTAGTCAGCAGCATTGTACCCAATATCCGTCCATAGTCTTTAAACCCATCGAAAAGACGGGCAAAATCCAGCTTTATTCCACGAATCACATCCAAAAAAAGGACAGTATAGCCGAATCCCAAGGGTAGGAGCAACAAAGCAATGAGACTAAAGGAGGACGAAGCCACCGACTCCATAATACGATAGGGCAGCGTAGGGGCATTCATCACCAGTCCATAGACCAAGGTAATAACCGCACCCAGTCCCCAATTACCGGTCAACGCATCGATTGCCCGATTCTTCAATTCTGAATTTGTTTTCATAAGAATCTATTTTTCTATTAGTCTAAAACTGTCACCCAATTATGTGTATCAGGTTCATCACCATACTGGATAGCACGCAGTTTGTTATACAATTTTGTACAAACAGGACCCGGCTTTCCATCTTTAGAGATAATGTACGATTTCTTGTTTTCCAAATCATCAATACGCTGGATAGGACTGATAACAGCCGCCGTACCGCAAGCCCCCGCTTCCTCGAAGGTTTCCAGTTCTTCTTCAGGAACCGGACGACATTCCACCTTTATACCCAAATCCTCGGCCAGCTGCATCAAACTCTTATTCGTTATAGAAGGCAGAATAGAAGATGATTTTGGTGTAATGTAAGTATTATTTTTGATGCCGAAGAAATTAGCCGCACCACACTCGTCAATGTACTTCTTTTCCTTGGCGTCTAGATAGAACTCGCAGGAATATCCCAAATCATGGGCTTTCTTATTGGCACGCAGGCTGGCAGCATAGTTGCCGCCCACCTTAAAGCGTCCGGTTCCATAAGGCGCGGCACGGTCGAACTCACGGATAATAACATAAGGATTAGTAGAAAAACCACCTTTGAAATAAGGACCTACCGGAGTTACGAATACCACAAACAGATATTCATTGGCAGGGTGAACCCCCACCTGAGCACCTGTACCAATCAGTAAAGGACGAATATAAAGAGCCGCACCACTTTCGTATGGAGGAATGAAACGCTCGTTGGCTTTCACCACCTTCTTTATAGCGGCCACAAACTTTTCTGTAGGAAGTTCCGGCATCAGAATACCGTCACAAGTACTTTGCAAACGTTCCGCATTGGCTTCAGGACGGAAAATACGGATTTTACCGTCTTTTCCACGATAAGCCTTCAACCCTTCAAACGCTTCTTGCCCATAGTGCAGACAAGTGGCGGCCATGTGAATATTCAACGTTTCTTCCGAACAAAGTTCCAACTCTCCCCATGCACCGTCACGATAGTAGCAACGTACATTATAGTCTGTCTTCATATAGCCGAAGGACAGATTTGCCCAATCAATCTCTTTCATAGTGTATCTTAATTATGTTATTATTTACGAATGAGAGCAAAATTACGTTTTATATTTGCAAATTCCAATCAAAACAGCTTTTTTATTTATAGCTTTTATAATTTGCCAATATGTCAATGTGCTAAGGTACAAATATGCCATGCAGGATATAGCGCAGCCAATTGGCACATTAGCATATTGTCACATTGAAACATTATTATCCAACATTTTCTTTATCTCCTCATCGGCTTTATAAAGTTTATCCCGGCAAAACTTAATTAACTCTTGTGCCTCTTTCAGATTTACACTTAAACTGTCTATATCCAACTCATTACTATCTATGCGTGATACGATTTCTTCCAGACGTTTCATTGCCTGCTCATAGGTTTGTTTCTTTGCTGCCATACTTCGTTTTATTTTTTAGTTACTATACTCTTTATTTCTCCTTTGGCAAAACGGGTGGTAAGTTCATCACCCGGCTGCAATACAGAAGCATCGATCACCGCCTTGCCATTTTTCAGCGTGATACTATATCCCCTTTTCAACAAATTTTCGGGAGATGCCGCCTTCAATTCCTGCTCCAAAAGTTGGAGCCGATGCTTTTCCTTTACCAGACGACGCTGTGAAACGATGCCCAACCGAGTTTCCATCATTTTTAAACAATGGGTTTCTTTTGTCAGACGGGATTGCAGGCCTACTTCCAAATGCTTCATGATTCGTTCCTGGCGATAATGTTCCTCTTTCAGCCTCATCCGCGTCTGCATGGGAATACGTTCTACCATCCGGTTCAACCGGGTATTTTCCCGTTCCATACGGGTAGAGATAGTATGAAGTACAGCCGATGCATAATCTTCAAGAACCTTGGCAGTGTCGTGCAAATGATTTATAAGATACTCGGCAGCAGCAGTAGGTGTCTTGACACGAGTATGAGAAACAAAGTCCAACACCGTATCGTCACGCTCATGCCCTATACCGGTTATAATAGGTATAGGAAACTGGGCACAATTAGCCGCCAACTCATATGTATCGAACCCCGAAAGGTCGGACGTGGCGCCTCCGCCACGGATAATAACCACGACATCCCAATCATCACGACAGGCATGGATAGCATCCAATGCAGTAATGACAGATTGTTCTACCCGTTCCCCCTGCATAATAGCAGGAAACAAACGCGGATAAAAGACAAAACCATAGGGATTCTGTTCCAGTTGATTACAAAAATCACCATAACCGGCAGCCGTAGCCGAGGAAATAACGGCTATGCGTTGCGCCAGCAAAGGAATCTCCAGTTCCTTATTCAAAGTCAGCACACCTTCTTCTTCCAGTTGTTTCAAGATTTCGCGACGGCGACGCGCCATATCCCCCAATGTATAAGTAGGATCTATATCTTGCACAGTAAGCGAGTAACCATATAATTCATGAAACTCCACAGTCACTTTCACCATCACTTTAATACCCGCAACAAAAGCCTGTCCGGTTTCCTCTTCAAAATAAGGCTTCAGCAGACGGTAGACATTGCTCCAAATAGTCCCCCTTGCCTTAGCTATCAGATTATTCCCCCGTGGCTCTTTCTGTACAAATTCCAAATAGCAATGACCGGAATAATTGGAACGTACATCACTCAGCTCTGCCTGAACCCAATAAGTATCGGGCAGACAAGCATGAATGCTACGCTTAACCAACGCATTCAGTTCATATAAAGAAAGAGGATGTTCTTCCATTATTTTTTCTTCTCTAATTCTATTTGACAAGCTTTCCAGATATCAGGCACACCATAACCGTAAATATTATCCGGATACTCTTTACGGTCTCCTGCATTCCGCACCGCCTCCACCACCTGCTTGGCAGTAAGCCAGGGACAAGCCTGCCAGAAACAGGCTACCAACCCGCACAATGTAGGCGATGCGAAAGAAGTACCATTGGCATGAGAAACCGTTCCATCATTACCCGCTACGGCCGAAGCAACTCCCACCGCCATCACATCCGGTTTTACACGGCCATCTGTAGTATTTCCCACAGAAGAGAAATCAGCATTAACCAGATTCCGGTCCGCCGCCCCCACTGTAATAACATTTTCCGCATCTCCCGGAGGTGTGATTTTTTTCCATGTGCCACGCCCCGAATTTCCGGCACTGCATACCAACACCAATCCTTTATCGGCAGCCAAAGAAGCGGAATGAGACATCAATGAATAATGCCCGTCCAAATCACGGTACCGGTAATTCATGGTCGTATCATCAAACTCATAATATCCCAATGAAGTATTAACCACATCCACTCCCACACTATCGGCAAATTCCAAAGCTTCCGCCCAATAATCCTCTTCCACAGGCTGTTCCGTATCATCATCCTCACTACGGAGAAGCCAATACGAAGCTTCAGGAGCTGTGCCGACCAATACATTCGGCTTATTGGCAGGCATACAAGATAACACTTTCATGCCATGATAGTTCTCGGCATAAATATCCGAGTGAGAATTTACAAAATCGCGTGTTCCCAACAAGTCCATTCCTTTGAAAACACTGATTTCATCAGCATTATAAAAACCTGCATCAATGACCGCTATCTGCATCCCCTTCCCACGAAAACCTGCAGCGTGAAGACTGTCCCCATGATGAACAGCAATCTGCCGCCACGCATCCCCATAATAGTTATTACTCTTTGTCACCCTATTGGTCACCTCTTTTTTACGGTTGGCATTGCGGGCAGGAATACTGTCGGGAGCTGTCCACACTTTCCGGACAGCTGTCACAAAAGGCAATGCCGCCACTTTATCAATAACCGACGTGTCGGATACCTGCACTACCACTGTATTGTTCCATTTACTTTTGGATACAAGCTGTGCTCCTTTTCCGACCAGCATATCTATATAGCTCCGGCACACAGGAATATCTGTAGAATCAACGGGCAATCCCTGTTTCATGCGACGCTCCAAAGCACGTTCGGACAAATAAGCCGAAGGATTGTCCAATGCATAGGTTGTTTCTGCCTTATCGCGAAAGTTTACACGATACTTATACGTTTTTACTTGTGCCGACATTTGTAAGGTGCATGCCAATAGCAAGCAGCCCACTATTCCTTTTTGACTATTCATTAATTCTATTCCGTTTATTTTTTTTAATGCAAAGATAAACAAACTTTTCCCTCACACTCATTTTTTGTGTACCTTTGCAGCCGAATTCAGGTTAAACAGGTAAAAAGACAGAAAATAAAGTATGGCAAAAACAGGAACCCCCACAGAATTGGGAACACAACCAATCGGAAAATTACTTTTACAATATGCAATTCCCGCCATTATCGCTATGACGGCATCTTCCCTATACAATATGGTAGACAGCATCTTCATCGGTCACGGTGTAGGCCCTTTGGCTATTTCAGGACTGGCTATCACCTTCCCGCTGATGAATCTGGCGGCTGCATTCGGTTCACTGGTCGGTGTGGGTGCCTCCACATTAGTTTCCGTAAAATTAGGACAGAAAGATTATGCCACCGCCCAAAATATTTTGGGCAATGTAGTTACGCTGAACTTTATTATAGGTATAGGATTCAGTATATTAACCTTGCTTTTCCTTGATCCTATTCTCTACTTCTTCGGAGCAAGCCCGGATACCATCTCCTATGCACGAGACTACATGGTCATTATCCTGCTGGGCAATGTTATAACCCACATGTATTTGGGACTGAATGCCTTACTACGCGCTTCGGGGCATCCACAAAAAGCAATGATAGCCACCATCACCACAGTAATTATCAATACCATCCTTGACCCTATTTTTATCTATCTATTCCATTGGGGTATTCAGGGAGCCGCCATTGCCACCATTCTGGCTCAAATCATCGCACTGGTGTGGCAATTCAAAACCTTCACAAACAAGAACGAATTGCTCCATCTCCACCGAGGCATTTACAAACTGCGCGGTACAATCGTAAAAAACACCATCGCTATCGGTATGTCTCCGTTCCTGATGAATCTGGCAGCATGCTTCATTGTAATTTTCATTAACAAAGGTTTGAAAGAATATGATGGCGATCTGGCCATTGGCGCATTTGGTATTGTAAACCGGATTGTTTTCCTATTCGTCATGATCGTGATGGGGCTGAATCAAGGTATGCAACCCATAGCCGGTTATAATTTTGGCGCCCAACAATATCATCGTGTAAACCAAGTATTAAAACTTACCATTTATGGTGCCACCACCGTTACAACAACCGGTTTTCTAGTAGGTGAACTGATGCCCGAATTGGCCGTATCCGCTTTTACCACTCATGAGGGACTGATACAGCTATCAGCTACCGGTTTACGCATTGTGGTCATATTTTTTCCCATTATCGGGTTTCAGATGGTAACGTCCAATTTTTTTCAAAGTATCGGCATGGCTGGTAAAGCCATCTTCCTATCATTAACCCGGCAGTTATTATTCTTGCTCCCCTGCATCATCCTGCTCCCTCTTTTCTGGGGATCGGCAGGAATTTGGTGGAGTATGCCAATATCAGACTTGGCGGCAAGTATTGTCGCAGGAGTCATGCTTTACCGCCAGTTCAAGATTTTTAATACCCACGGTAACAAATTAAAAGTTGAAAATTAAGAATTAAAAATTAGTTTCCTTATATTTGTCCACATAATCAATAGACAACGACTATGAACGAGCATTATGTTATCAACCTAGGACGCCAACTAGGCAGTGGAGGAAAAGAGATAGGCGAAAAACTGGCCCAAGAGTTTGGTATCGCCTTTTACGATAAAGAATTAATCAAGCTAGCTTCAGAAGAGAGCGGCCTGTGCAAGGAATTCTTTGAAAAAGCAGATGAAAAAGCTTCTCAAAGCATCATCGGCGGTCTATTCGGAACACGTTTTCCTTTTATCAGCGACGGAGCCATTCCCTATGGCAGTTGTCTGAGCAATGACGCTTTGTTCAAAATACAAAGCGACGTAATACGTGAACTGGCTGAAAAACAATCGTGTCTGTTTGTCGGCCGATGTGCCGACTACATTTTGCGTGACCATCCCCGTTGCGTCAATATATTCGTTTCTGCTTCCAAAGAAGCACGCATAGAAAGATTGATGCATATCCATCATATTTCTACAGAAGCCGCTGAGGAATTGATGGAAAAAGCAGATAAAAAACGGTCAGCTTACTATAATTATTATAGTTACAAAACGTGGGGAGCTGCCGAAACTTATCACTTATGCATTGATTCGTCCGTATTGGGGATTGATGGAACAGTACAATTCATCAAACAGTTTGTAAAATTAAAGTTAGGATTTTAACTACTTTTAAAATGGTATACCGGCAATTCAAAGGGTTACCTCAACTGTAATGAAGGGATATGTCTGATTTTTTTAATTCTATATTTCAAATAATTCAGACACATTCCTTTATATTATCCCATGGCAGGATAAATCAAAAAATATCAACCTTCAAACTTTTCCTATAAAATCAACAAATTCATTCACTTACGCAACATATCCTATAAGATTCCTATCACCAATAATATAGAAATGATTACTATGAGCAGCTTCAAACATGCAGGGCTAATAATTAGCATAATTACCAGTCTGATATCCTGTACACACAATAAGAACTACACCACAACCTTCCAACCCGAATTGGCAAAAGCAGAAGCAATAATGTACAGATATCCCGACAGCGCACTGCATATATTACAGGGCATACAACCTGACAATCCTTCTGACAATGAACAATATGCCACATGGGCATTATTGATGACACAAGCTCAATATAAAAACCAAATTGAACAATCCGATTCTTTAATAAATATCGCTTATTCTTATTTCATTAATCAAGATAATGCACAAAGAAAGGCATTGGCACTATATTATAAAGGTATCTTGTGCCATGAAAGTCATCATGCCGAAGATGCATTGTCATTTTATCTAGAAGCAGCGACTGAAATAGAGAAAACAAATGATTATCAATTAGGCTTTCTTATCAATTCGTATCGAAAACTAAATGATTATGCTATGGAATATTTTGAAAAAGCACATCATAATGCCGAATTATCCAACAACCAAACATACATAGCTTTCTCTTTCATCTATATCGCTAGAGCATTTTCACAGAAAAAACAATATAATAAAGCGATAGAATATTATGAAAAAGCTATAAAAATAGGACAAGTGAATAACTATCCTACCATATTGGCAAGCGCCATGAACGAAACCAGTTTTTTATTTCTTAAAACAGGAGAAAATAAAAAGGCTCTTCAGTATGCAAAAGATTGTATTAAAATAAAAAAGACTGATCAAAGAATATTTTCATTGGGAGATACTTATCGCTATTTAAAAATGTACGATTCTGCATATTTTTACCTAAACCAAGCTTGCCTGTCACCTAATATCCATACAGCCCGTAGCGCCTATCAAGCACTATATTATATTAGTCAAGAAGAAAAAGATTACAAAAAGGCAGTAGAGTACAGTAATAAACTATGGTTCTATCAAGATTCAATAGGTAAAACTGATCGCAATAAAGCATTAATAGAGATGCAAGAAAAATATGATCAGCAAAAAATAATTAATGAAAATAATCTGTCACAAATAAAGAAAGACCGGATCATACGCAATGTGCTCATTGCCTTAATCATTTTGTCTTTCATCATAGCAATAACAAACTATCTATACCAACGAAAAATAGTCTCTCAAAAACAAGAGATATTGGAGAAAGAAGAAAAAATTCGTTATTTCACTATGAAAATACATGAAAATGAGACATTGATAAACCGCAACAAAATGCGGATAGAAGAACTTACGATCCAAATGGAAGGAAGCCAAGAGATAAAAGAACAATGGAAAGAACAAAATAAAATACGACAAGAAATACAACAACAGAATGAAATGCTGAAACTGGAGAACAATAAACTGCAAAATCATATAAGCAATTATGCCCAATCATTAAAAGAAAAGTCGAAAGAACTGGAAGCAATGGAACATCTATCAGAGGAAAACCAGTATCTACATAAACGCGAGGCTTTTTTATGTAACCAACTCATTAATCAGACAGAATTATTCAATAAACTAAAAACAACAAAGTATATAGACGACCAACTATGGCAAGAAATAAAAGAAAAAATAGATTTATTATTCGATAACTATACTAAAAGACTATACCATCAAATACCTTCCTTAACAGATGGTGATATACAAATATGCTGTTTGATAAAACTACGATTCAGCAACGGTGACATCGCCAACATGTTAGCCATCTCGCCCACATCTGTGTCCAAAAGAAAATTAAGATTAAAAGAACGCATCGTACAAGAAATAGGTTCATTAGGCGAAAATCAAAGCCTTGATTTATGGCTTATGGAATACTAAAAATAAACAATTGTCTATATCACCTCCCTATAAAAAAAGGTAATAAGCTAGTTATTAACTTATTACCTTTTTTCATTTGTCCACATGATATCTGCACGTTTTTAAAATTTATCCTCTAACTTTGCCTCAAACAAAACAATTAAAACATAAAATTATGAAGTTAAAAAGTATAAAGAAAAAGATATGGAGTATAGTTATTATCATAACTACATTAATAGGTATTTTGCCTGCACAGGCCAATACAACAGAAACTCCTGTTAAAGATGTAGAATTGGATGGCAGATGGGATGATCCTATTAGAAGTGCTGCTACCAATTGCCCCATAACTGTATTTACCGATGGCTATCTCCTTACTGTCAAGAACGTATCACCCGACCGTGATATGACCATCCGCATCACAGATATGGCAAAAGGGGGCGTCGTTTATGAAAATGATATTCCTGAAGTACAGAGCGCTTACATCACAATTTCTATTGCAAATTTCCCTGCAGGAGAATATAAACTAGAAATAACAGGTACACCTTCCGGACATTTAACGGGATATTTCACTCAAGAGTGACAGACCTGTTTTCATAACCCGACTAAAATATACCTAAACCGCTAACTTGATTCATTAGAAATTGGAACATGAAAGTTCCAATTTCTATGAATATAATTTGTCCAAAAAGTTCATTAAACAAATCCATATTAGCGCAATAATATATGCTGAATTTCCTTCTTGACATAACACCAGACAAAAGCCAGCTATTGATAACCATCAAATTAGCAGGGATATTGCGGGAAAAGAAACAAGAGGTATACTATACCTATACCTCAAACCCTGCTTTTACGCCTGTACTATATAATAAAGGAATAAGCAACTGCGTACTTTATCCAGATGATTTCCGTTGGTTAAAGCCCGACCTAACGCTTCTAGATTGTCGGCATGCAGCACATGCCTCCCTTTATCGGCAGCTAGCCATTGACTATATTTTCATAGCCATGCAGTTGCCTGACCAAAAAAACATACAGGACAAAGATATTTCTATACTTTATCTGCCACCCACTCCCTACCTGTCATCCGGTTCCGGACCACGTTTGGAAACATTGACAAAGAGATTGCAGGATATTAAAAAAGACAAAGAAAGAAATATTATTGTCGGATTATTGGGAAAAGGAAATAAAAATTCAAAGATACTAGAAGATTTTTATAGAGTTATAAAAAGAAGTTCCATCAGAAATCCCCGGTACCAATTCATATTATTGACCGACATACCAAATGTATATCAATCGTCTGAATTGCCCGACAACATGGAATTATTCCGCACGCTGAACCTTAACACCATATTACCATTATGCGATTTGGCTTTGACCGATTCACATTCTGACGCATGGCTGGATTGTACCTTTGCTCAAATACCGGTACTGAAATATTCGCCTAAAGATATGATAAACATAACTCCGATGAAATTGGAGCAACAAATAGAATATGCATTACAAAATAAAACAACACTAACACAAAAGGCGAAAGAGTTATGCGATTTCTTTGAGCGTAAGAATCGGGAAATAAACAAAATAGCCGATATGTTAATAGAAAGAGCAGGACGTAACAGATATAACTCATGCAGACTCCGGCCGCACACTTATTAAAGTAATTCGGCACTATAAAATATTTTGTGTAAATGGAAATACGGGATTCAAGTTTGAGTCTCGTATTTTTAATTTTATACATTTGCAAAATGAAGAAGATTATGAAAGAAAAGAATCAAGTAGTGCCTGATGAGGTATTAAGCAAGGAGTTCCTTAGCCGGTTTAAGACGGAAGCCGATGTAAGCAATTTCCTGGAGCAACTACATGCCCAGGTATTGGAGAAAATGCTTGAAGGTAAAATGGATGCCCATTTAGGCTATGAAAAGAATTCTGTAGCGAGAAATATACTGGTAATTCCTGTAATGGCAGGTATGCGAAGAAAATTCAAACCGAACATGAAGAAGCTGCCATTTCCATTTCCCGTGACCGTAACGGCCAATTGAGTCGATAGCGGTCCCCAAACATGAGAGCCGTGGTCTTCCATTGAAGAAATAAGAGTTTCACCATCAGGCGCAAGATGAATTTCCTATTGTTTATTTTCTGTGTCATATATCAAATCTCCTTTTGCATTTTCACATTCAAAGGAAGGATATGGACAAATTACCATATCTTTGTCGTCATTACTGCACCCATATATGACAATGGACGGACATAACACAAATAAATAATTTAAAAATGTCTTCATGAGAACAGTATTTAAGAAGTTAACAATAGATTCCTTATATTTCACACCATCGGATATCCATATATATGTATAGGCTTACGCGTACGTACGTGTGACCCGATGCGTACGTACGTGTAGCCCAACGCGAATATACGCGTGACCCGATGCGTATATACGCGTTGCCAAAAGGCCTTGAGGTTTTAAGCAAAGCTCGGCATCTTTTTGTGTAAGGGTAGATTGCATCACTCCCCCTCACCAAGTCAGTTATTCTCGTTCTCCGTTCATCCTTACATTTTAATCAGAACATTCATATAATCAGACGGTTAATAATGTAAGGATACCCTTTCATCCTCCTTTCAGCCAGGCTTATCACGTCCTTTCAAATCTGCCTTCAGTATTTGTGTCACGCCCCCAAAAGTATTACGAATGAAAGGAGGCTGAAAGGAGACTGAGGGGACAATGTAGGGTCCCTATTCACTACCGGCCCCCCCATCAACAGGACGTTTCAACGGATAATGAAAGGATGACGAGAAAAACCGATTTCCGGCTGTAGAGCGGAATAATAGTGATAATCATTTCTTCAGATTTCCACATTTCTCTTCTATCAATAGACTATGTTTATCGATTAGGCTATTGATACTATCGTTAGGAAGTTTGAAGAATGTAGAGTCAATGCCATACAGCTGGGTAAACACACATCTGCAATACTTTTTGGCCTGTATTGTATCGACTCCGCTTTCTGCCATGACCTTGGCGAATGACGCAACATTCTTATCTAAGAATTTCTCAAAAAGGACAGCATTACTTTCCTTCTTACTCTGACATCCACATACAAACGAAGCCAGAACCAAGCATATCAACCATGTCTTTTTCATAATTTATCCGATTTTATTCATATTCATGCCAAGAGAAAAGCCAGTACCACCATCATCCCAAATACAACCAGAGCACCCACATGTACAACTCGGTGGAAGTGGGGAACCACTGCCATAATTCATATTAGGATCAGGGAAAAGGCATCCTTCTGGACCTGTTGTCTCATAAAAGCATGAAGGAGGGAAGAAGCCTGTTCCTTCATTTTTTTATTGTCTTGTCAGACAAACGAATTTTTTCTAAAGTCTTAATCTTTTTCATACAATCTAATATTTAATGGTTCACGATAATTTAAAAAAGTTCTCTTTGGAAGATTAAGTATAGCAGTTTCTAGTTTCTCATATAGCTCATCTCTATTTAATAACATGATATATTTTTTCAATTGCAGGCAAATATTTTTCCACAAACATTCATTATCCTAACAGAAGGATATTCATTATTTAAATATGATATATGTTCATTTTTCCTCATATATAAAATAATCTAGATACTCTATTAATTCATCTATAAAGTCACCTTAATTTAAATGAGGAGGATTTATTTTTCCCATATTAGTTTAAGATGTTGCAATCTTATAAAAAAAAACAATACAAGCAAGAAAAACAGAATTTATTTGTCCAAATTATCACATTTTCATCTTACATCAGCATAATCTAGAGCATGACATGACCGTTTTTCGCTAAAAGCCCAATTTTCCGGATAACCTCACCCCTACGGTTAACAAAATGACAGGACTACTGAACCATTGGGAATAACCCTTCCGCACATACGTTTTTCCACATATACAATAGTGATTCCTTCTTCAGGAAATTTATCTTAATGATGAAAATCCACCTGATTAATAATGTGTATTTGGGGTGTTAAATAAGTTATTTTATTTGTTGGCTTTAATTCTGTTTGCTTAATTTATAGAGTAATATAAATCTTAAAATAAGATATACTATGGAAAGATTATTGTTACTATTGTTTATGGGAGTTCTTTTTTTCTCCTGTTCTGATTCTTCTATAAATAAAGAGAGTAACAACACTACTCAAAATATGGAACAAAGAAGTTTAACTTCCATGTATACGGATTTGATTAATTCATTTGAAGATGTTTCTGCCCCTGGGTTAGATGGTGTTTCTATTTTGTATCCTGATTATTTTGGAGGAGCTTATGTAAAAGATGATAAGGTGGTCATTTTTTTAACTAAAGAGTCCGATAAGGATTTCGTTAAAAAGGATTTATCTAAAAGAATTGATTTGAATTATGTTTCATTTGTGGAATGTGATTATTCTTATGCTGAATTAATGGATTTGGATAAATGGTTATTTGATTTCTTTACGAAAAATGAGAATAAGTCGTTTTTGAATACTTTGCATGTTGATGGGTGGAATATAAATAAGAATAAAAA
>ENA-OPCI01001249-OPCI01001249.1-human-gut-metagenome-genome-assembly--contig:-NODE-1249-length-14869-cov-4.097475_pt1 | contig 14869 bp, 17 predicted proteins | sample MGYA00241564_ERZ501479 | MGnify/ENA primary metagenome ERZ501479 (study PRJEB25962, sample SAMEA2042630) | human gut metagenome | biome: human gut; feature: human-associated habitat; material: faeces...
ACTGCCTCATACGCCGACGCGACAACAATGCACGCTCGGCAGCACGAAGCACACCACTAGCGGTAGGCTATAAAGCATGACTATCGCAGTATGCCCCGGCTCGTATGACCCCGTTACCGCCGGACACTTGGATGTAATCGAGCGCTCGGCGCGGTTTTTCGACGAGGTGCATGTGGTGGTGGCCGTCAACGCCGCGAAAACACCGATGTTTTCCGAAGCCACCAGAGTCGACGTGATCCGCCGCGCCCTTGACAAAGCCGGTTGCAAGAACGTCACCGTTTCTTCCACCGACGGCCTGATCACCGACTACTGCAAGGAGATCGGTGCCACCGTCATCGTCAAGGGCCTGCGGCAGAACGGCGATTACGAGGCGGAGCTGGGCATGGCCCTTGTCAATCGCAAGCTCGCAGAGGTGGAGACGCTGTTCCTGCCGGCCGACCCGGTGCTTGAGCATATTTCCAGCTCCATCGTCAAGGACGTCGCCCGGCATGGCGGCGACGTGACCGGCATGGTGCCTGATGGCGTGGTGCCGATGCTGGACGAGGCGTTGAGCCATGAGCGTGGCGAGTGACGTCGCGACGCGAATCCCATATGATATTGTCTGGGTTTTCCGGTCTCTGATACGTGACCGGAATAAAAGTAAAGAGATGCAGCATGGATGAATCAACGAACGATGGCATCGTCAACGTCGGTGACGGCAACGACGGCGGCGCCGCCATGAATCCCGCGACCGGCACCGAGCCGGCCGCGCAGTCGACCGACGCCTACAGCGTCACGTATGCGGCCGCGGAGCGGCTGAACGCTGCGCCGGAAAGCGCGGCACCTGCCAGCGTGTGGGACGAAATGTCGCACAAGCCGCAGCCGGCCGCCGCTGCGACGCGCGAGAACAAGCCGGACATATCCGATTACGCGAAGCAGTCCAAGCCGACGTTCCCGATCAGTCAGCTCCCCGATTTGCGCGAGACGCTGGATCCGAAGGCCGACATGAACCCCGAGGAGGTGAAGTCCCGCGAGGAGTTCACCACCGTCTATGACATCATCGACTCGATGGAGGCGACGCTGGAGGCCGCGAAGACCAGCCTGTTCGCGCCCAGCATGGTGCGTGTGGACCGCGAGGAGTTCGCCGGTCAGCTGGACGAGCTCAAGCGGATGCTCCCGGTGCAGCTGGAGCGCGCGTCCGCGCTGATGCGCGAGGCCGAGCGGCGCTTGGAATCCGCGCAGACGCAGGCGAACGCCATCATCGCGTCGGCGCAGAGCCGTGCCGCCGACACGTTGGACGAGGCCAACAAGCAGGCGCAGATCCTCGTCGGCCAGGAGAACATCACCGACAAGGCGCGGCAGCGTGCGCGTGCGATTCTCGACAAGGCGCAGGCGCGTGCCGACCATCTGACCAATGGCGCCGACGAGTACTGCACGACGGTGATGACCGGCCTGATGTTGAGAAGTCCGCCCGCAAACGCGACAGTCTTCGAGATACGCCCGCCCTTTTTGAGGTATTCAAGCGTGTCGAGCAGCGCGATGAGGCAAATTTCGTCGCGCTTTTTCTCCAGCGTTTCGGCGATGGTCTTCGCGTCCATGCCCTTGTCCGCGCACTCGAGCGCGTACTCGGCGAGGATGCCAGAGCCGATAGCCGCGCTCTTGCTGTCCACAACGTAGATGTTGTCGTACTCCGCCGCGGCGATGCACGCGCTCTGATACGTGCCGGAGAACTTCGACGCGAGCGTCACAACGACCGCGCTGTCGCCCACCGACGCAACGTCGGAGAAGATCGCGTCGAATGCCGCGGGCGACGCCTGACTGGTCGTCGGCAGCTCGTTGCGCTCGACAAGGAGCTCATAAAAGCGGTGCTTGTCGATGGTCACGCCGTCGATGAACTCCTCCGCGCCAAAATGCACCGTGAGCGGCACGATGCGAAAACGGTCCTTCATGCGCTCGGGCATGTCGACCGTCGAATCCACAATGATCTGAACACTCATGTTTTTCCTCCGTTATTGTCTGTCGCGGGCAGTCAAATCACCCGTCGTTTTCTTATGGGTATAGATCCGTTCCAAATTCTCGCTCACGAGCGCGAGCGCGCGGTACATCGTCTGCCGCTCGGCCTCGCTCAGGCCCTCAGATGCCGCCTCGACGATGCGCGTGATCTTCTCCCCGATCGCGCGGCCGACCGCCTTGCCCCGCTCCGTCAGGCGCAGTGGGCTCTTATAGCGCTTGCCCGCGCCGCTTGTGCAGGTGATGTAACCGTTTTTCTCGAGGTCGTCCAGCGAGCGGGAGATGGCCGCCTTGTCCTCATCGCAGCGCTCGCAGAGCTCGGCGGCTGTCATGCCGTCTCGCTGGGAGAGGTAGTAGAGGCAGGACACATGCGGCGCTTTCAGTTCGAAGCCCGCCATTTCGTCCGCCTTGATGCGCTTGATGCTGCGGCTAATACGCGCAATCAGGACGGTAAAGGTCTCAAAGCGCTCCTCCATTGCTAATTCTCCTTTTTCCTATTTGTTGACAAATCAACAGGCTCATCTATCATAGCGCATCGATGTTGATTTGTCAACAAGTTTGGTAAAAAAGAGAGTCTGCGCGATGCGCAGACTCTCTTTCGATATTCTATTTCGCATGCTCTCCTTTTGCGCTTTTCGGTCCGATTAAAACGCTTTTCCCTCAGAATGCCACGTGCATGAACAGTGCTACGCAGCACAGGATGACCGCGAGCGGCACGTAGACGAAGCGGCCCATGTTGTACCACAGCGCACCGCGCTCTTTCTTGCTGCCGGTGTTCACGGCGGCGAGCAGCTCGTCCTTTTTCATCACGTAGAACCACGAGATCGCGCCGAGCGTCGCGCCGATGGGGATAATATAGATGGAAACAAGGTCCATCCACGGGCCCCACTTGCTGATGGGCTCCATGAAAATGCCAATGCCGAGGCACAGCACACACAGGATCGCCAGCACCGCCGTGCGGCTGAGCTTGGGGAACTTGTGCAGCAGCGATTCCGCCACGGCCTCGAACATGTTCTGCAGCGAGCTCACGCCCGCGAAGATCATCGCAAGGTAGAGGATGATGGCGAACAGCCGCCCCATCGGGATATCCTGTAAAATGGTCGGCAACGTAACGAACAGCAGGCTCGGGCCCGGGCCGACGTCCAGCCCGTAGGAGAAGCATGCGGGGATGATGACGAGTGCCGCAACGACGGCGGCAATCGTGTCAAACAGCGCCGTGTGCTGCGCGACGCCGACGACGTCCTCGTCCTTCGAGAGGTACGCGCCGTACACGATCATGCCGCTGCCCGTGACGGAGAGGGAGAAGAACGCCTGTCCCATCGCCCAGATCCAGATCATCGGGTCCTTGAGCGCCTCCCAGCGCGGAGTGAACATGAAGCGGTAGCCCTCGCTTACGCCCGGCAGCATCGCCACGCGCACCGCGAGGATCAGGAAGATGATGAAAAACAGCGGCATCATGATCTTGTTGGTTTTTTCGATGCTGTGCGCGCCCAAATAGAGCGTCAGCAGCGTCCCCACGACCACGATGATGTGGTACGGAATGACGGAATACGGTGTGGAGGAGAACGTACCGAACCACGACGCGGTGTCCGTCGTCATCAGCGTGCCGACGAGCGAATCCACCAGCGCCTTTAAGATATATGTCACGATGACGGCGTAGCCGAACGCAATGCACAGCGAGCCCGCGAGCGGCAGCCAGCCAAGAAGGCCTCCGGCCTTGCCTGCGCCCTTGCCGCGCGTCGACCACGCTTTTTCATACGCGCCGAGTGTGCCCGTCGCCGCGTGGCGGCCCATGGCGAATTCCGCGGGCAGACCCACGTAGCTGAAAATGAAAACAAACAGCAGATAAATGAGCAAAAATGCCCCGCCGCCGTTGCTGCCAAGCTTGTTCGGAAAGCCCCAGACGTTCGCCATGCCGACCGCTGAACCGACGGATGCCAGAATAAAGCCCCACCGGCTCGCAAAGTTTTTGGTGTTCTTCATGTTTTCTCCCATCCAGGTGAAAAAATAACCGCGTAAGCATTCCTCGGCTCACGCGGGCATCAGCCTGTCTCTCATCAGATTTTGTACGCAGGATACACAACGCATGAAAATTCCTGCTCTTATGTTTTATACATTTTAATGCCGCTGCACAAAAAAGTCAAGCGCTCGAGCGGTTTATATTATGGCTGTTCCAGCCTTTTCCTCACCGGCGCGCGTTCTTCCCGCACCGCGGCACAAGGGTCTCGTAACAGCATCGCAGCAGATCTGTTCATATCTTTTATGATATGATCGCCGTACCAAAAGGAAAATGAGGCATTACAGGAGGATCATGATGAGCGCCTGCATCTTTTTCGCTTCCGATGCGCCGCTGCCGGAGGTCTTTCCTCCGCCGGAGTACGACTACCTCGCCATCAATGTGGACGACGGTACGATCGACGACGGCGGCGCGGACGACAACTTCGCGCTGCGCACTTACCCAGACAGTTTTCTCTATACCGACAAAGCCTTTGCCGTCTGCCTCGACTGGGCCTACTATACCGAGGGCCGCGCGCGGCAGCTGATCGACTACATTGGCTCTGCCCTCGAATTCGCGCCCTGCGTGGAACTCTGGCACGTCTGGCAGGGCGGCTTCTACTTGTTCGAGGGGCGTCCCGTCGTTCACCGCGCTGCTGTGCGATTCGATGAATTCGTCGTAGACGATCTGCGCGAGCTCGGCGAAACTGACCTCTGGAACAACAAGGAGACAAACCGGTTATCATTTTACTGCCTGTCCGTCACACGGTGAGCAGTATTTTCCATACTTTACAAAACGAGATGGCTCCCATGTCTCATTGCACCACATTCGCCGAAGCAGGCCGCCTTGTGGACGCCGGCCGCCGTGCACCGTTTCTCCTGACGCTGTGTGAGGAGGATGAAAATGAGCTGCACATCACCATCTGCTGCGCTAAAGCGGAGCCAAATGCACAGACTCCGTCCACAGGAAATGCTGCCCTCGACGACATTCTCGCGCACTGTACGCCGCTGTGCCCCGATGAAAACGCCAAGATCGAGCTCATCTTTGAAAATTACCTGCTCTATCAGGTGCGCAACGAATCCTACTGCGTATTTGACGCAGACGAAGTCCGCGGCGGCACCTATCTTTGCACGTTCGAACGGTCCAAACTGCTCGACTATCTTCCCCGTGCCATTGATGTCCATCTTATACCCGATGGAACGGACGCTCCCGCATCGTGGAAGCACTACGGCATTTACACGCAGAATCAGATCATCGACACCGTTGCCCCGTCCGAGCCCACGGTGCGCACGTCCTTTTGACGTACACGCGCATATATTATGTCAACAGATGTTCTATTCCATAAGACATTCAAAAAGAAAAAGCCCGTGTCTTGTGACACGGGCTTTTTGAACCTCGCAGTAGGGTGAGATTACTTGATCTCGACCTTCGCGCCAGCCTCTTCGAGCTGCTTCTTGAAGTTCTCGGCATCCTCCTTGGACACGCCCTCCTTCAGAGCCTTCGGAGCGGACTCGACGAAAGCCTTGGCCTCGGCCAGACCCAGACCGGCGATCTCGCGGACAGCCTTGATGACCTTGATCTTGGCATAAAATATATTGTAGTTATGGAATTTTTAAGTAATGACAAGCTTTTGATCGTCGGTGCCGGCGGTATGATTGGTTCTAACATGGTACAGAGCGCTTTGATGCTCGGCCTCACTCCCAATATTTGTCTTTATGACATCTATGAGCCAGGTGTTCATGGTGTTTTCGACGAAATCCAGCAGTGCGCATTCCCAGGCGTTAACGTAACTTATACAGTAAATCCTGAGGAGGCTTTCACTGGTGCCAAATATATCATTTCTTCTGGTGGTGCTCCTCGTAAGGAAGGTATGACCCGTGAGGATCTTTTGAAGGGCAACTGCAAGATCGCTGCTGAATTCGGTGACAACATCAAGAAGTTCTGCCCAGACGTAGAGCACGTTGTTGTTATTTTCAACCCTGCTGACGTAACAGCCCTCACTGCACTTATCCACTCTGGTTTGAAACCAAACCAGCTCACATCTCTCGCAGCCCTCGATTCTACTCGTTTGCAGCAGGCTTTGGCTCTCGAGTTCGGTGTACAGCAGGATAAGGTAACAGGTGCACACACTTATGGTGGTCACGGTGAGCAGATGGCAGTATTTGCTTCTCAGGTAAAGGTAGACGGCAAGCCATTGTCAGAGATGGGTCTTTCAGCTGAGCGCTGGGAGGAGATCAAGCACCACACAGTACAGGGTGGTTCTAACATCATCAAGCTCCGTGGCCGTTCTTCATTCCAGAGTCCTGCATACAATGCTGTCAAGATGATTGAGGCTGCTATGGGTGGTGAGAAGTTCACATTGCCTGCAGGTTGCTATGTAAATCATGATAAGTTCGGCTTCAAGAACGTAATGATGGCAATGCCTACTACTATCGACAAGACTGGCGTTCACTTCACAGAGCCTACAGGTACTGCTGAGGAGATTGCTGCCTTGAACAAGTCTTACGAGCACCTCTGCAAGATGCGCGACGAGATCGTTGAGTTGGGCATCGTTCCTGCAGTAGATGAGTGGAAAGAGATGAATCCAAACTTGTAATTCCTCTCTCGTAGAAAGATTATAAGAAAAATAAAGGCTGAATGATTAGAGGTTTCTCTTTCATTCAGCCTTTTCATTTTGTTGATGTTTAAAGAAAGAGAGATACAATGCTGAAATCATAGCACTATATAAAAAGTATCCTTATGAAAAGAGAATTGCCGTTGTTGCTCTTGAATATCGAAATTAAAACACTTACAAGTCTTTGCAATTGAGCTATCAAAACCACCATACATATCAAACTGCCATTTAGGCATTTGCAAATGTTTATAAAGTTTACAAATATTGCGTGCGTTTATAGACCATGCAGGAACATAATTACTACACATTTCACAGTTTTTTATCCCGAACTTCTGATAAGCTATATACTTTGCAAAATCACAAGCAGCAGTTATTGTGTCAAAATTTTGACTCAACATGATTATTTCACATAAAGAATTATGATAAGTGCGTTTTGGAGCCTTACAATTACAAGAACTATAAGTACAAAATATCTTTCCTGACTGATAAAGCACAAAACGTATAACAGGAACTTCAGAACTCATATTGTTGTTATTGTCATACTTTTTAAAACCATAAAATGCAGTTATTTGCCTAAACCGATACGAAAATTCATCTATAGGCACTTGTTTTTCAACCAAACCTTCTTTTACTATTGCATTAATATCCTCTTCTGTCTCAATAATTGTTTCTATAATACGATTGCCACTATTGAGTTTTGCATCATCACTTGCATGAGTTACACAAAATTCAATATAAATAGGCGCAACATTAGGATGCCCCTTGGAAAAGAACACTAAATCAGAACGTCTGGTAATATTGTCATACGCCTTTTCTTGTTTACAAGAATCATACCATTTTTTGATGTCAAAACGCCTTCTTGAAGTTTGACTACATTTGCCAAAATCACGTTTAAAAATACAATTCACATTTGAACAATATGAGGTATATTCAAACTCAATATAGAACGACAGCTGCTCATAAAATGCCTTTTGTACTTTTTCCTTTGCCAACAAATGCAACATTGACTCATAAGCATGTTCGCATTCAGTTCCTGAAAGATGCGAAAAATGATGTTTGCGTTTTTCTCCTTGTCTTGCCAATAACCTCCCCTTGCAATTTGGGCAGAAACAACCACACGCCTTACCTTTTGGCACATCATCAACATGCACCAACTTACCATTGCTATCAACTGCATATGTAAGGTATGGTTGCTTCATTTTCATCATCTAAACTTACAAGTCTTCACCATTAGCTTGATTATATCCATTTTCGTAGTGAATCATAACACTATACTTGCCATAATTTTCATTAATCATAAACCATACCAGATGTTTTTCAAAAACCTCTTGAGTAGCTTCGCCTATTATTCTATCCATATCTTCCTTTTGCTCTGGTGTAGGATTATTGAATTGCTCTATAGTATATGTTTTCATCAAACTATTTAATGCAGCATTAACAGTCATGGAATCAGATGGTACCTGAAAAAAATCCGCTTCAAAACGTTTCCGATGAACAGACATTTCAAAAGATATATTTGTATCATCTGGTATAATATAACTCTCAACATCACTAACTGCAACATATTTGTTGTTTTTACTAAATTGGTGAACAAGATTATTAAAACGAATCCTCACATTCGTCTCGTCTGTTAGATTCTTATCCCCCACAGAAACACGCCAAATTTTACCATTGTTCCCCATAAGATTCACATAAACTTCAGCCCCATTGAAAGTCCCTTCAAGTTGGTTTTCATAATATGGCGACTGTCTGAAGCCTTTTGCCATGAGTTTCTGCTTCATAGCCGCAACTGTTCCATCTACAGGAATACCCAAAAACTTAGTCACATCTTTTAGAGCGAATGATGTTAGTGAGACCATTACTACCATCATTAGAGTTAATAACTTCTTCATATTTCTTTGCATTTATAGTTACTTATATTTTACGCTCCACTTTTAGCCTCGATGTACTTCTTCCGCCACCATATCATGTTTTACATTATCAGCATAATATTTCGGAAGAGGCTTGCTCATCGCATAAAGATATTCTGGTTCAAAACCGATTTCATTATTCCAATCGATCGTAAATGGGTCAAGGGTAAAATGACGAAAATACTCTTTATCTGCCAACATTTTAAGCATACCCCTACCCGATGTGACAAGTTCGCTAAAATCAAGCAATCTTGTCTCACCATTGCTAAACTCAGCAACTATACTATAATCGCCGACATAGCTTGCACTCTTTATCGTCAAAATATCATCCATGTTATTCCAAAGGTTTAATTTTATTAGGAGACTTAAACTCTCGTAAGAGTTCCCAATTCTCCATCAACTCTCGTTTGTGCAAGTCCAACCACTCATACACAAGGGTCAAGGCTCTTCTGGGAATCGAACCTTTGACGATACCTTCATCTATGGTAACAATTGCTTTGTAATCATTGTACCACACATGGAAATGTGGCGGATTATGCTCACTCACATACATATAAATAACTATCCCATAAAAATGACTTATCTCTGGCATATTTTTGTATTTTAATTTTGATAAGGCAAAGATACGTTTTCATTTCCTATTTTCCAAGAGTTTTGCAAAATATTTCTTCAAAATATATTTTCTATAATATCAGAGCATATACGTGCGGATTTTCCAACTGTCACTGTCCGTCACCACTTATAAGCAATAAAGTTACATCTTTCCGTAAAAATGATAATCACATTTTGGCATTATTTTTGTAACTTTGCAACCGAAATGGAAAAGATTTCTTTCCTGACAGATAATAGCATATATATAATAAGGTATAGAAAAAAAAAATGAAAAAGATAGAAAACAAGACTTTCGGAGGCGAACGACCTCTATTCGGCGCACACGACATCTGCATAGAGGGAATCACCATAACCGATGGCGAATCGGGCATCAAGTGTTGCAACAATATAGAATGCCACAACTCCAAGTTCTATGGCAAATATCCATGGTGGCATGTAAACGGATCACTTATCACCAACTGCTATTTCGCACCCGAGAGCCGTTCCGCCATCTGGTATTCAGATAATATGGTGATGAAAGACTGTACCATTGACGGCCCCAAGTTCTTTCGCGAAATGAGGAATCTCGAGTTAGAGAACGTATCCATCAATGATGCCGACGAGACTTTCTGGAAGGTAGATGGTCTAAAACTGAACAACGTTAAGTTGCACGATGGCACCTACCCTTTCATGTTCTCTAAGAACATCTTTGTAGACGGCTTGGAAAGCGACTCCAAATATGTATTCCAATACTGCCACAACGTAGAGGTACACCACGCACATATCACAACCAAGGACAGTTTCTGGGAATGTGAGAATGTGACGGTCTATGACTCAGAACTCAACGGCGAATACCTTGCCTGGCACAGCAAGAACATCAAGTTGGTGCGTTGTCATATCAGTGGAGAGCAACCACTCTGCTACATGGACCATGTGACATTGGAGGATTGCACCTTCGACCCAGGATGCGACCGTGCCTTTGAGGACTGTTCCAACATCGATGCACACATTAAAGGGGCTATTACCAATATCAAGAACCCCATCTCGGGCAGAATAGAAGCAGACGGAATAGGAAGCATCACCTATACAGAATTCGCCAAAGCACCCAAAGAAGCATGCGAAATCATTGACAAGTCAAAGTAAAAAGGAAAGAAACTGAATTATGAAATACAATTTTGATGAAATTATAGACCGCCGTGGCACCAACTCCTACAAATGGGACTTGGTGAAAGAAGAAGGCGTAATACCCATGTGGGTGGCGGATATGGATTTCCAGACAGCCCCTTGCGTCATCGAAGCCCTGCAGAAGCGTGTGGCTCACGGCATCTTCGGTTACACCCTTGTTCCCGACTCTTACTACGAGGCCATCATCGGCTGGTTCTCGCGTCGCCACCAGTGGAACATACAGAAAGACTGGATTCTCTACACATCAGGCGTAGTGCCAGCCATCTCTTGCTGTCTGAAAGCAATCTGTATGCCAGGCGAGAAAGTGCTGGTACAAACCCCAGTGTACAACTGCTTCTTCTCTTGCATCAGAAACAGCGGTTGCGAAGTGATAGAAAATGAGTTGAAACGTGTCGGCAACTGCACCTACGAAATCGACTTCGAAGACTTCGAACGCAAGTGCGCCGACGAGAAGACGACAGCCTTCCTGCTCTGCAACCCTCACAATCCGGCAGGACGTGTATGGAAGAAAGAGGAACTGGAACGCATGAGCAACATCTGCCAAAAGCATGGTGTAAAGGTGATCGCCGACGAAATACACTGCGAGCTTATCATGCCTGGCTATCAGTACACACCCTTTGCCAGCATCAACGAGGCTTGCCGCGACAACTGCGTGGTATTGAATTCTCCATCAAAGTCCTTCAATATCGCCGGCCTGCAGATTGCCAACATTATTTGTCCTGATGCGTCATTGCGCCGCCGCATCGACCGAGCCATCAACATCAACGAGGTTTGCGATGTCAATCCATTTGGCGTGATTGCCCTCCAGGCAGCCTATAACGAGGGAGAGGAATGGCTCGACGAACTCAATCAATACCTTTACGAAAATTACCAGGCAGTGAAAGAGTTCTTCAATACAGAGTTGCCACAGGTTCGCGTTACCCGACTGGAGGGAACCTACCTTGTCTGGCTCGACATACTGCCATTCGAGCTGTCAAGCGACGAAGCTTACGAAAAACTAATGAACGACGGTAAGGTATTCGTCAACAGCGGAACGATGTATGGCAGAAAGGCAGGACAAGGTTACTTGCGCCTCAATATAGCGTGTCCACGTCAGACCTTAATGCAGGGACTGATCCGTATCGCCAGAGTATTAAGCCAGTACGTGGAGGATGAGGACACAGGTTGTCCGATGTAATTTTGAGTGAAGAATATAAACAATTAGAATATAAAACAGAAAGACAATGGAAAATGAAGTTTTGAAAGCCATTAAGGAGAGAAGAAGTATCCGCAGATACAAGGCAGATCAGATCACAGATGAGGAACTGAAAGCCGTATTGGAGGCAGGCACATGGGCTGCCACCGGTCATGGCACTCAGGAACCATTCATCATCGCAGTACAGAATCCGGAGACCTGCGCCCAGCTTCGCAAGATGAATGCTGAGGTGATGGGTGTAGAGAGTGATCCTTACTATGGAGCCCCAACCATCGTCATCGTTTTGGCTCCAGAGAGCAATGCAAACGCCATCAAGGACGGCAGTCTCATCCTCGGCAATATGATGTTGGCAGCCCACTCTATCGGTCTTTCTTCTTGCTGGATCAATCGCGAGGATGCCATGTTTGCTTCCGAGGAGGGCAAAAATCTGTTGAAAGAGTGGAATCTTCCTGAAGGTTTGATAGGAGTTGGAGCCTTGGCATTAGGCTATGCATCTGCTCATCCGCATACTGTAAAGCCTCGCAAAGAGGATTACTACCGCATCATAAAGTAAGAAAAGATATTTCAGTCTCATTTTACTGAACAAAATATTATTACACAAAAGTGTAGAAAAGTATTTTTATACTTTTCTACACTTTTGATTTACTCCAAAGCACACATTATGTAGAATATTTATTGATTATATCTCAAAACCTGAAGTACGAAAAACACAAAGACAAAATACTGTATAAATGTTTCATATTTGAAATTTATTGAAATTCACTTCATTACTCTACATTTCATTCTGTCAAATCTACAAATCTTCGCCATTGGCTTTATTATAACCATTCTCATAAAATATAACTATTCTATAATCACCTCCATTTTTTTGTATTGCAAACCAAACGGTTCTATTTATTAGACCATTGATAGCCTCTTGTCTAATTTTTAATAAATCATCTTCAGTTATATTACTTTCATTCAAACCACGCTTTTTTAACTCTTTAGCTATCTCTTCTCCATAAGTTGTACAATCGGTTGAAAACTGACTATATACAGCTTGATATTCTTTATGATTGATACCCATCTCATAACCAACATCTTCCCCCTCTGGAATGATATACTTGTCATGATTTGGAAAATATTGGTATTTTGGATTATTCTTAAACTGCTCACAAAGATTATTAAAATGTTCTTTTATGAGAGTTTCAGTAGAAGCTCTTTGATCAATTATATTCAATCTCCAAACCTTTCCTTTTACCGTTTGAATTAAAACAAAAACATCTTTTCCATTAAATTCTCCACTAAGCCCTGATAAGCCATTTATTTGAACAAACCCCTTATTCTTTAGCTTTTGTTCCATTTCCTGCTTGGTTCCATCCACAGGAATGCCCAAGAATTTAGTAACCTCTTTCTGTGCAAATGATACAATAGAGAGCATCAAAAGTATCACAACTAAACTTATTTTTTTCATTGGCTTTTATTTTTTTATCAAATATTTATTAGATTTGTATATTTAATCGCAAAGTTAACAAAAATATATCAAATATTATACATTCAAAATGAACTTTCTGCAAAAACAAACTATTTTTTAAACATTTACAATTTATAAGTTAAAAAATCGAGTTCTCTGCTCTAAAACTATGTTTAGCAAGTGATAAAACTATGACTTGAGCGCATCCCCTCATTTTGCAGTCATTTACCGCATCTGAAGATTATCATTACCGCATCTGAAGACCGGCATTTACCGCATCAGAAAACCGTCATTTATCACTTCAGAAGGTAGAAATTTATCACTTCTGCATAAAATCGCAAGTTTACGCACACTAAAATTTGCTGGTTACAAAAAAAGCAATACTTTTGCACCATAAATACAAAAGTACTGCTTTCATAAAATTATATTCTCCCTGAGAAGGGGGGCTTACTTCTTTGCGAAAAGAAAATCTTCCTATACTGACTATACTTAAAGCTGCACCTTAGAAAGAACCTTATCTGTTGCGCCAGACAGACTCGATACGAAAGCACCAGCCTTGTCGCCTGCCTGCTTCAGGAAAGCCTCATCATTCATCATTGAATTCATCAAGCCCTCAAAACTCTCATAGTTCTGAATCTCAAAACCGCCGCCAGACTTCAGCAAGCCCTGAGCTTCCTGGAACTTCTTGTTGTTTGGACCAAAGATAACCGGCATATTCCATACAGCAGCTTCCAGAGTATTATGAATACCCACACCGTAAAGCCTCGCAAGGAGGATTATTACCGTATCATTAAGTAAAAAAGCAAAAAGAACAATGCAAGCATGGAATGAAACAAATAGAATTCTATGCCAAACATCAAAAAAAAGGTCTCATGATTTCAAAAACCATGAGACCTTTTATTTATATATAAGATTCTATATATTATATAATGTAACTAAAGTTTCCCACCCCAAAATAATGGGGTAAAAATAACTGTTTCTCAATAAAAAGTTGTATCTTTGTAATCGCTAAAGAAAAAAAACAACGATTTAAAGAGTAACTGTTATGGATGCAAAATTAATACTCATGGGATGAATCATGTGGAATAGGGAATGCTGATAAAGCCGAAAATCATGTCTTATATTGCCAAATTGTCCATTGGGGCGATATGGCGAAAGTAGTATTCCAGTCAGCCAGCGTCCACTTCAAAATCTTCAGTTTTGCGCCTATCAGTGACTGCACCCCGCATTTCAGGCTTGCATTGAATGCGAATGTCGGATCACCTTTTGCCGGCACCGTGATGGAAGCATCGGCATCAAGTCCTAACCGCGGGCCGACAGCGATTTCCGGACCGGCGAAACCGTAGATCATCGCATCGCAAGAGACATAGAAGCCTATGCCTGTTCTCAAGTTCACGTTGCCCTTGATGACATCCATGGGAAACTTGTTCTCTATCTGCCTGTATTCACCATAGGCCTTCCATGAGCCCTCATAGAGGACACCGGCCTTGAGTTTATTCTCAAACCTATACGACAGGCCGGTGCTGAGGCTGCCTGTCAGCGTACCGTCAACCTTGAAAATGACACCAGGACTGAAAGTGATGCTCACGGGGACAATGCCAGCCATGAAGACCGCGGTATAGCCGGGAAAACTTATCAGCCGCTTGGTGAGCAACCTGTTACAAAGAAGGCAGGGATTATCAGCATGATAGTTAGCCAATGAAAGCAATTGGCTTGCCTTAGTGCCGGAACAAGTTTGAATAAGGTCTTGTTCATCATGTCAGTGTTAAATTATTTTACCTTGAAGTTAAACGTCTTGCCATATTCGCGAAGAATGGACAGACGGAGCGTCTTTTCAGAAAGGTCGTAGAGGGCTGACCATTGGGTCTGCGACGTGAGTTCCTCGGTCGGAGGCTGTGAGACGGCCTGAAGCAGCGGCATGGCATCGGCCGCTTTC
>ENA-OPCI01001251-OPCI01001251.1-human-gut-metagenome-genome-assembly--contig:-NODE-1251-length-14854-cov-5.899723_pt1 | contig 14854 bp, 14 predicted proteins | sample MGYA00241564_ERZ501479 | MGnify/ENA primary metagenome ERZ501479 (study PRJEB25962, sample SAMEA2042630) | human gut metagenome | biome: human gut; feature: human-associated habitat; material: faeces...
AATGGTGTGATAAGATATTTGGAATGGAAAAAGACTTTCGTAACCAAGAGCGTGGAGACGCAACGCGATGTAGTACCTCTGCATTTTGAAGGACGGAACTCGGATTTTTTCTATAATTTGGCCAACTTATGTAAATTTGTAGGTATTAAGTTTAATATTGCTATGCTTTATTTGGCTGATGAAATGTTGAAAAATCGACATAAAACTTTTACCTTGACCATTGGTAAACCTATTCCCTGGCAAACTTTTGATAAGTCTAAAACTCCTGCGCAATGGGCGCAGTTTGTAAAGGACGTTGTCTATAAACTATAACAGACAAAGGAGAGAGAAATATATATGGAAGAGATTATTGCACCAATTAACAAAGAAATCCTAAAGGCGGAATTAACAGAGGATAAGCGCCTTAGATTTACTAATAAAAGTCATAATGAGATTTATGTCATAACCTATCAGGATTCCCCCAATGTAATGAAGGAAATCGGTCGTCTGCGTGAGATTGCTTTCCGTGCTGCGGGAGGAGGTACAGGAAAATCAATGGATATTGATGAGTATGACATTATGGAGAATCCCTATAAGCAGTTGGTGGTATGGAATCCGGAAGCTGAAGAAATATTGGGTGGCTATCGTTATCTGTTAGGCGATGAGGCTCAATTTGATGAACATGGAAAACCACTTTTGGCAACAGCCCATATGTTTAATTTCTCCGAAACATTCTTGAAAGAATACCTGCCTTATACCGTCGAACTCGGACGTTCGTTTGTGACGCTGGAGTATCAGTCGACACGTGCAGGTTCAAAAGGTTTGTTTGCTCTTGATAATTTATGGGATGGCTTGGGAGCCTTGACGGTTATCAAACCGAATGTGAAGTATTTCTTTGGCAAGATGACAATGTATCCCAGTTATCACCGTCAGGGACGTGATATGATTCTTTACTTCCTCAATAAGCATTTTGGCGATAAGGATAAACTGATTACTCCGATGAAATCGTTGGAAATTGAAACGGACCCGGAACTATTGAAGAACTTGTTTTGTTATGAATCTTTCAAGGAGGATTATAAGGTGCTTAATACTGAGGTGCGTAAGTTGGGTTATAATATCCCCCCATTGGTAAATGCATATATGAGTTTATCTCCGACGATGCGCATGTTTGGTACTGCTATTAATTATGGATTTGGTGATGTTGAAGAAACTGGTATTTTGATTGCTGTCAATGAAATATTGGAAGAGAAGCGTGTGCGTCATATTGAATCTTTTGTGAAACAGCATCCGGAATCATTGAAGATAACCTCGGGGGCGCATCCTGTTTTAACGAAATAAGTAATTGTATATACATAGAGAGGCCGTGAGGCCGGACAGGTAATTGCCGGAAGGCAGTTGAAGTATTCGGGCAGGTGTAAACTTGCCCGAATGTCTTTTAGGGATAACCTGTGTCGTTTTTCTCCGATACATTAAAACCACTCAGAAACAGTTGATGATATAATAAGTTGCACATACTTATGCCTTCATGCTCTTGTTTTTTGTTTCTTTTGTCGATGAAAGTAAGATATTCGTTAGTCACGGCTGTGGTTAAGTTTAACCACGGCCGTGACTAACTTTAACCACCCGGGTGAGCAGGCTTAACCACGGCCGTGGCTAAGCAATTGTAATAGGCTTCTATACAGCCGGAAGACTGTTGCCTTTTATTTTGCGGTAAAGGTCGAGCGCGTACACGTCGGTCATTCCGGATATATAATCGAGTACAGCCTGTATTTTTTCATACAAGGTAGGTGCATTCACATTATATTGGCTTGACATACGATTGATAAGTAGCTGTGAATAAGCTTTTTCTGGCGTACGCACTGCATTGATCATCAAGTCGATCAGCGTGCTGATTACCCGGAAACCGGCAAGCTCTATATCCAGCACATCACTCGAACGGTAAATCTTATGAAAAGCAATCTCCGAACAATGCTGGTATGCCTCTTTTAAAGGAGAACCGATATGTGTGATGAGTGACCCTTCAAACTCTCCTGAAAGGATTTCTTCTTCATGCTCTACGAATACCCGGGTGCATTCTTTTATCAATGCTCCGATGACTGAAGAACGAAGATAGGCAATCTGTTCATTAACATCCGTTACTACTCCAGGGGGAGCATATCAAATCTTCTCGCAGGAAGCAGAGGGGAGTTTTTGCGCTGATCAGCCATTGAGGAGCAGCAGCTCCCAATAGGGCACGCCGTCGGCATCCACGGCGTAGCCGATGCCGATCTGTGTGTACTGCGTATCGAGGATCGTTTCCCAGTCAACACCGCTGCGGCGGGTCTTCAAGTGTGAAACGAACTCGGCAGGGGTGGCCTGGCCGGATGCGTATAATTCCTTGGAAACAAAGCCGGGAAGATTGCTCCCGGGCAGAAGAGAAGTGTAATCTTCGCCATTGGGGCGTTTGTGGGAGAGCCTGCCCGTCTGCTGCAGCTCCTCTGCACGGGTTTGCGCGGCGTCGGACAGGGCGGAAGCCGGTGCGGAAAATGGAACGGTGCGCCCGGTGTTGAGCAATTGCAGTACCTCGCTCCGGTAGAGGGCCAGCCGCTGTTCCGGTGTCAGCTCCGGCTCCGAGGGCGCGGGCGGCTCCGAAGATGCCGGGGAGCTGGGCTCCTCAGAACTGCTTTCCGAGCTGGAGCTCTCGGGCGTGCTGCTGGAACTGCTGCTGTCCGAAGCACTGCCAGAAGAGTGGGAGGGCTGGTACGGCGGATAATACGGGTAAGAATCCCCGCTGCCCAGGCCGCCGCAGGCGGTCAGAAAAAGGGCGGCCGTGACAACACCCACGGCACAGGCTTGCAGAACGAACGAGCGGGACTTCATAAGCGGCACACTCCTTGATCAAGACGGGAACGGGGCGGCTTCGACGCAAAACGACCGTCTCTTTGACACAAAACGACGCTATTCTGTTCTCAGTGTACCGGATTCCGGGCAGGCTGTCAATTACTTTTTGCGAGGACCCGCGCGAAAAAGACAAAGTACCTCGGGGAAAGAGCGGAACGAAAGAAAACACAAAAGTAATACTATTTCAAAAAGTTTAACAAAAACCTGCGTTGCAGCCTTGCATCCAACAAAGGCGTGTGGTATTATAGATCGAATGCGTACGAAACACACGATTTTATGAGGAAACAAGTGAGGAGACGTATGGAAAATAATAAGAATAACAGCGGCGCGGCACTGGCAAAGAAAATGGCAGTGTCGCTGGTTTGCGGCCTTGTCGCGGGCTTTGCGTTCATGATGCTGCGCGAGAAGCTGAATGCTTCCGGCAACAGTGCACTCTGGAAGACCATCAACGATCTGCTGTTCCAGGATATCACGGCAGAGGGAGCCGAGCAGGCGTTCGGCATCTTCTATATCATCGGGCAGCTGTTCATCAAGGCGCTGCAGCTGGTCATCATCCCGATGGTGTTCACCTCCATCTCGCTGGCCATTGGCAGCATCTCGGATACCCGTACCATGGGACGGATTGCTTCCAAGACCCTCTTCTGGTTCCTGCTGGGTTCTTTCCTGGCACTGCTGCTGGCAGGCGTTGTGGGCTATACCACGTTCTCTATGGGCCTGTTCAATGCACACATCGAGGGCCTGGCCGAGGCTTCCGGTTCTACCGGCTCCAACCCTCTGAATGTGGTGCTGAACATCATTCCTTCCAACATCATCACGGCCTTTGGCAGCAACGGCGCGGTGCTTTCTTCCGTTTTCCTGGCGATAGCCACCGGCCTGAGCATGAATGTGCTGGGCGAGAGCCGTACCGCCACCATGCGCCGCCTGATGGGGGAAGTGAACGACGTGGTGGTCGTTTTCCTGAACTTCGTCGTCACCAAGTTTGCACCGTTTGCAGTCTTTGTGCTGCTGACCCGTACTTTTGCCATCTACGGTGTGGATTACCTCAAGCCGGCGCTGGTCTATGTGGTGACCACCGTGATCCTGCTGTTCGTGTTCCTGCTGGTGGGCTACCCGACCATCGTGGCGGTGGGCGCAAAGCTGAACCCGTTCACGTTCATCAAGAAGATCGCGAATGTGGCGGTCTTCGGTTTCTCCACTTCTTCCAGTGCAGCCACCCTGCCCCTGAGCATCAAAGTCTGCACCGAGGACCTGGGCGTGGATGATTCCATTGCTTCCTTTGTCCTGCCCCTGGGCATGACCATCAACATGGATGGCACCGCCATCATGCAGGTGATCGCCACGGTCTTCATCGCGGGCTGCGCGGGCTACGACCTCACGCCCATGGAGCTGGTGGTCATCGCCCTGCTGGCCCTGCTGGCCTCGGTGGGCACGCCTGCCGCTCCCGGTGCGGGGGCTGTCATCCTCTTCACCATCCTGTCCGGTGTGGGCATCGTCAATGACATGGCCCTGCTGGCCTACTCCCTGATCCTGGCCATCAACCGCCCCATCGAGATGCTGGTCACCTCCCTGAACGTGGTGGGTGACGCGACTTCCTGCATCTGCGTGGCCAAGAGCGAGGGCATGCTCGACGAAGAAAAGTACAACGCGTAAAATCATAAGATAAAATGACAGCCCCCGGGAACCAGTTTGGTTTCCGGGGGCTGTTTTTTTACACACCTTTCCTGTTCTTTACACTGGGCCGCAAAATGCCGCACCAGTTTTACCAAAGCTTTGCGCGGGCATGGTTTCGCGGCGGCGGGCGGGGCGATAGAATAAAGGCGTCCCAAGCAAGTGAATTTGAACAGAGAGCCAGGGTCGGCTCTGGAAAAGAGAGGTTTCGTGTTATGAAAGAGAGTAAAATGTCCCGCCGCAATTTCCTCAAGGCCGGTGCGCTGGCTTCTGCTGTCGGCATGATGGCCGCCGCTCCGGTGGCCGCCAATGCTGCGGCTCCCACGGCTGTGCAGGCAGAGGATGAGGAAAATGGGATGCTGGACGTTTTTGGCAAAAAGCCCAAGTATGTGTTCCTGTTCATCGGCGACGGCATGGGTACGGCTCAGATCCAGTCTGCCCGGTTCTATCAGGGCACTGCGACCAACAACGGTGCAGTCACCGAGGCGGAGCTGAGCTTCACCCAGTTCCCTGAAGTAGGCAGCGTGACCACCTACGACAGTACTTCGTTCTGCCCGGATTCGGCTTCCACCGCGACTTCCATCGCCACCGGCCACAAGACCGAGAGCGGCGTCATCAACATGTGCCCCTGGACCCGTGATGTGCCCTATGAGACCATTGCCGAGAAGCTGCACAAGCAGAGAGGCTACAAAGTCGGCGTCATTTCCTCTGTCAACATCGACCACGCTACCCCGGCAGCGTTCTATGCCCACCAGAAAAGCCGCAAAAATTACTACGACATCGGTGTGGAGCTGGCAAACTCCGGCTTTGAATACTTTGCAGGCGGCGAGTTCCAGAAAGTGAATGGCGACGGCACTGTGCCCAACAACCATGAGGTGGCTGCCCAGGCAGGCTACAATGTCGTTACCACCCAGGCGGGTGCGGCTGCCCTGACCGCCGGTGCGGGCAAGACCCTCATCATTGCGGAGAACCTGGCCGACGGCAAAGCCATGAATTACGCCATGGATGCTGCCCCGGGTGAGTGGCAGCTGACGGACTATGTCCGCAAGGGCATTGAGCTGCTGGACAACAAAAAGGGCTTCTTCCTGATGACCGAGTCCGGAAAGATCGACTGGGCCTGCCATGCCAACGATGCTGCCGCTTCCATTCACGATGTGCTGGAGATGAGCAACGCCGTGCAGGCCGCGGTGGAGTTCTACAACATGCACCCGAACGAGACGCTGATCCTCGTTACTGCCGACCACGAGACGGGCGGTATGGGCATTGGCTACAAGACCACCAACTACGACACATTCCTCACCAACCTGACCCACCAGAAGATGTCCTACGCCAAGTTTGATTCCACCTATGTGGAGGGCTACATCGCCAACAAGACCCCCTTTGAGGCAGCCATGGCCGACGTGAAAGCAAACTTTGGCCTGACCCTGCCCACGGACCCGGATGCCGCCAGCGCGGGCAAGCTGCTGCTGACGGATTACGAGGTGGAGAACCTGCGCAAGGCTTATGAGCGCACCCTGAATGTGGGGGCCGATGCCCAGAAGAACATGAGCCAGGAGGACTATGAGCTGTACGGCACTTACATCCCGTTCTCCATGGCCGTCTGCCACACCATCAACCACAAGTCCGGCATGGACCACACCACCTATGCCCACACCGGCGCTTCGGTCAACATCTACGCCAAGGGCGTGGGTGCCGAGAAGTTCCGCGGGGTGTTTGATAACACCGAAATCTATTACAAGCTGGCAGAGCTGACCAAGGTGCAGTAACTGCACACGACGCAAAAAGTCCGCTGTGGAAAACACAGCGGACTTTTTGTGTCTGAAACTTAATCGTTGATCTCCGGGAAGCCCTCGAGCTTGGTGGTGCAGTGGGGGCAGCGGACTGCCTTGATGGCGATTTCGCTCTGGCAGTAGGGGCACACCTTGGTGGTGGGCTCTGCCGGGGCCTCGGGCTCGGCGGGCTTTTTGTGCAGGGCGTTGACGGTCTTGATGACCATGAACAGCACAAATGCCACGATGAGGAAATTGATGATGGCGTTGATGAACGAGCCGACGCCGATGGTCACATCGCCAATGTGGATGCCGACATTCGAGAAGTCCGCATTGAAGAACAGGCCGATGGCGGGGTTGATGATATCATTGACCAGAGAGTTCACGATGGCTGTGAACGCCGAGCCGATGACCACACCAACTGCCATGTCCAGCACGTTGCCGCGCATGGCAAAGGCTTTGAATTCTTCCAGAAACTTTTTGATGCCTTTGATTTCTTTTTCTGCCATAGCAATACCGCTCCTTTTACGCCTGGTGGGCTGATTTTCTACCTATTATGATAACGGATTTGGAGCGGTGCGTCAATATCAGACCTGATGCGCGGCGATCCACTGGCCCATCTCCTGGGCAATGGCCTTGATGGAGCCATCCGTGAACGGCACTTTCAGGCCGGCAGTCTCGCACAGCTCGGTGTAGCTGGCCAGACCGGCCCGACGCACCAGCTTGAGATAGCGCTGCCATGCATCCTTGTGATCCTTGAGGCTGAGCAGGAAGAACTGCAGGGCAGCCATGGTGGACAGGCAGTAGTCGATATAATAGAACGGGCACTCATAGATGTGGAGCTGACGCTGCCAGCCGGCACCACGGCCATAGAACGGCAGGTTGTCAAAATCCACCCAGGGGCGGTATTTGTGCTCCAGCTCCAGCCAGACGGCGTTCCGCTCGTCGGGGGTCAGGTCCGGGTTCTGGTACATCTTGTGCTGGAACTCGTCCACGATGCAGCCGTATGCCAGGAAGAGGAAGCTGTCCTCGGCGTGCTGCAGGGCGTATTTATCCACGTCCTTGCCAAACAGCAGCTTGTGCCAGGGCGCGGTGAGGAACTCCATGGCCATGGAGTGGATCTCAGCACTCTCCATGCCGGGGCACTCGAGGTCGGCGGGGACATGGGGGTCCCGTTCGGCCACGTAGCCCTCAAAAGCGTGGCCGCACTCATGGGTCAGCACGTCCACATCGGCGGAGGTGCCGTTCCAGTTGGCAAAGATAAAGGGGGCCTTGTAGCTGGGCAGGCTGGTCATATAGCCGCCGTTCATCTTGCCGGGGCGGCTCTCCACGTCAAACAGCTCATTGTCCTGCATGAAGTCGATGAACTCGGCCGTCTCGGGGCTCAACTCATGGTACATGGTGCGGGCAGCGGCCATCCGGGCCTCATAGCCCTCGATGGGCTTGGGGTTGCCGTCCTTGAACGAGACGGGCAGATCACAGAACGTGGGATGCTCGATGCCCGTCCGTTTGGCCTTGAGGGCAATCACTTTCTGCAGCTCAGGGACCACATCGTGGGCCACCTGGTCGCGGAAGCGCTGGATCTCCTCGGGGCCGTAGCCAATGCGGTTCATGCGCACATAGGAGAGCTCACTGTAATCGTGGTAGCCCATGAGCTTGGCCTGAGCGTTGAGGTTTTTGACGATCTTGGTGTACAGCTCGTCCAGCTCGGCGCGGTGGGCGTCGAAGTAACCGGCCTCAGCCTCATAGGCGGCCCGGCGGGTCTTGGCGTCCAGGCTCTCCTTGTAGGGGCCCAGCTGGGGGATGGTGAGCTGCTTGCCGTCCAGTTCCACCAGAGCACCGCCGTAGATCTGCTGGTACTGGCTGACGAGGGCGTTGTACTCTTTCTGCAGGTCCAGCGTCCGCTCGTCCATGCCCAGCACGGCGTTCTTCATGCCGGCCACGCAGGTGGTGCCCAGAGCTTTGGTCAGGGCGTCCACATGGGGGTTGGAGAGGAACGCGCGGCTGATCTCCACGCTGGCGTTGGAGACAGCAGGACCGTTGGCGTCAAAGAAATCCTGCTCGGCTTTCCAGTAGGCGTCACGGGTGTCGCAGGTGTAGTGGATGTTGGCCAGGTTGGAGGCCGTGGTGTAATCGGCAAAGGCGCGGCTCTGCTCATAGTAGGTCTCGACAATGGCTTCGTCGCTGTCAGCGGCAGCAGCCTTGGCGGCCAGCTGCTTGCACTCGGCCAGCAAAGCGTCGATGTCGGGGCGGGTATAGGTCATCTCATTGAATTTCATAGAGAACGTCCTTTCTTATCACATGTTAGTTCCATCTTATCACGTTTGGCGGGAAAAAGAAAGAGGGAAGCGGGCTTGCCCTCTCCGTCATCGCTTGCGCGATGCCACCTCCCCCAAAGTGGGAGGCCTTGGCAAAGAGGGAAAGTTTTGTGGATATCCGATAAAAATAGATATTATGTTTTAGCAAATGTGATGCACCGTGTGGTTGAAAAGCCACGGAAAAAGGCATATAATAACAGTATCAACAGAGTAAGGCCATGTGCGTTAAGTGCCGCATCAACGGGGAGTTGTGCTGCGGACGAAGGGCGACCCGCGGTGCATGGCCTGCATCCCGCTGCTGCATGGACTTGGGTGCAGGCGCGGGCCGCTTGCGGCTCAGTGCCTGGAAGTGAAACTTGTTGGATTCACGCCCTCCTTTGTGCGGTTTGTCACACGGGAGGGCGCTTTATTTTTGACGTCCTCTCCGGAAAGATTCCTTTTTCCTAAGGGAGGACAATTGATATGAAAAACACAAAAAATTCAACCCGCACCCTGACAGTGCTGGCCCTGCTCATCGCCATGAGCATCGTGTTCAGCTGGGTGCTGAGCATCTCCACGGGCTTTGTCCGGTTCAACCTGGGCAGCCTTCCCGTGCTGCTGGCGGGCATCGTGTTCGGGCCCGGGGCAGGTTTTGCCGTGGGTGCGCTGGCGGATATGATCGGCGGGATCCTGGCGGGCTACGCCATCAACCCGCTCATCACGCTGGGGGCGGCCTCCATCGGCCTGGTAGGCGGCTGGCTCTGGCAGACTCTGCCTCACACCCTGCGGCTTGGCCAGCGGCTCCTGCTCAGTGTGGTGGCGGCCCATGTGGTGGGCTCTATCGTGATCAACTCGCTGGCGCTCCACATTTTTTATGGCTACGCCTGGAGCGTGCTGGCAGCCCGTGTCCCCAACGCGCTGATCCTGACGGCGGTGAACACCGTGCTGCTCCGGCTGCTGATGGAGAATAAGGCTGTGATGGCAGCAGTGAAAAAGTAAAGAAGGCTTATGGTATGAATTACGAATCGGCATTGGAATACATCCACGCGGTGCAGTGGGCGGGCCACAAACCCGGTCTGACCCGTACCCGTACGCTGCTGGCGGCGCTGGGCGACCCGCACAAACAACTCAGATTTATCCATGTGGCGGGCACCAACGGCAAGGGCAGCACTGCCGCCATGCTGGCCTCCTGTTTGCAGGCGGCCGGGTACCGCGTGGGCCTGTACACCTCGCCGTTCATCAACCGCTTCAATGAGCGGATTCAGGTCAACGGCCAGCAGATCCCGGACGAGGAACTGGTGCGGCTGGTGGAGCGGGTAAAACCCGCTGCCGATGCCATGGCCGATGTGCCCACCGAGTTTGAGATCATCACGGCACTGGGAATGCTTTACTTTGCCGAGCGGCACTGTGACATCGTGGTGCTGGAGGTGGGTCTGGGCGGCACGCTGGACTCCACCAATGTCATTGACCCGCCGGATACCTTGGAGTCGGCAGTTACGAAGATCTTCAACTCGGCATCAGGGAATACTGTAGTTCCAATGTCGCGGCCATCCATTACGATGCCTTTCTCCTGTCCCATCAGTTTCTGCTGAGCAACGAGAGCCTGGCGAACAAATGGGACGGCGGCGATAGGACTTACATGGTTGGAAACTTCCAAAGAGCGTATTTCTTTCTCTACGAGTTCGCCGTTGAGATAACAGTCGGGACGACCAGTCTCGTTGTTGAACTTGAAACTGATGTGGATATTGGTCATTTCTTTCTCCAACATATCTACCTTCACCTGATTGTCTGCATCGAACAGCTTGTGGCGCAACGCATAGAGAGTGACCGAACGGTACATGGCTCCTGTGTCAACATAAATGTAACCTATTTCCTTGGCCAGGTCCTTGGCCATAGTGCTTTTGCCACATGACGAAAAACCATCAATGGCTATTGTAATTTTCTTCATAAATCTGTGTATGTTGTTTTTGTGATATTAACTAGATAGAGAATAGTTGCCGGAACGTGTCAGAGGCTGTAAGCCAAATTGACAAGCAGGCTGTTGCTGCTGACGTGATATTTGCCATAAGCCAAGTTGAGATGGAAACGCTCCAGGTTGAGGCCGGCACCTAAAGAGAGTCCAGCTCCATGACTGCTTGAGGAGTCGTCGGAGCTTTGTATCTTCATCTCGCTGGCCCGTCTGAAATTGTAGCCTGCGCCAATCCAGATGTTGGAAAGCAGAATCTCGATGCCTCCCACAAGGTGTTCTTTGAAGTTGACATCCCAGTTGTTCAGGTTGACAAGTGTCAGGGAGAGGCGGAAAGGCATGTTGGGGAACTGCTTGCTCACACCCATCTGCAGGTCGATAGGCATTTTGTCGTATTCCTCATCGTAGGCTTTCAACTGTCCGCCCAAGTTCTTGGCAACGGCAGAAATCGACCATTCATGATCAGGGTCGTAATAGTTAATTCCCAGGTCAACGCCCATTCCTATTGAGTTGTAGTCGCCGATATAAGAGGTGATGAACTTGGCAGTGATTCCGCCGACAAAGTTCTTGCCCAACATATAGGAGAAATAGCCTGCCACAGCAATGTCTTTGGCAGAGAACTCGCCCATCTGTACATTGTTCTCGTCCACCTGTTTCATCTTTCCATAGTCAACATATTGTGCCGATACAGCCCATGAAGCCTTGTCCTTCACTATGCGGTTGAAGGCTGCCGAAGCAGCGTTGACTCCCGACATATAGTTCATATATCCCAAGTTGATAGTCTTGTCGCTTACCGATGAGAGCAGAGCTGGATTATGGAAAATGAGGGCTTCATCATCCTCGATGAGGGTGATGTTGTCGCCACCTAAAGCTGCAGCGTGCGCACTTGCCGGCAGGCGAAGAAAGTTGTATCCCGTTTGGCTTTCCTGTGCAACAGCCATAGTTGCCGACAGTGCCAAAAGGACAGAAAGAAGAAATTTTCTCATTCCTATTATTTTATTCTTGGATGCAAAGAAAATGCAAACGAGCGCAATGAAAGTTACGTTCAAATTGCCGAGTGCCGCTTTTTCTTCTGCAAAGATAATGCAAACGAGCGCAATGAAAGTTTACTTTCAGATTGCCGAGTGCCGCTTTTTCTTCTGCAAAGATAATGCAAATCGAACACAATACAAAAGAATAACTCCATTTTTTCTTTTTTATTGTAGTAATGCCGTCTGTTTATGTAAAGTATGTCCAATTCATGGACAATACAAAAAAAAGGAAGAATAAATTTGGCTATTACCTTTAAAAAGGCTACTTTTGCATGCGATAAGAAGCCATGCTCTATATGGAAGCGATTCTGCAAAAAGTTCACTCCGCATCATGGCATCGTTTTTTGAAAGAAACGAATAAAGTTTAGTAGAATAAAGGAATAAGGAATTGGAAATCAAGAAATCTCATAGTGCACAGTTGGAGGACAAGCGGGTAACATTCTTCTTGCTTGGGCTGTTGCTTACCCTTTCCTTTATCTTCGTAGGCCTGCAGTATACGAGTCAGCCCGACGATTATGACTTGTCGAACGATATAGAAGACCTGTCGCAGGACTTGGAGCTTTCGTTGCCTCCAGACTCCAAGGACATGGTTTCGGCAGAGGCAGCCTCGAAGCCTGCATCCAAGGCCATTACACAAGAGGTGAGGGCAGAACAGAAAGCAGAACCGGCAGCGCAGAAAATCAGCACTACAACCAGCGAACTTGTGATAGGAGACGGAGAAGGAGCCGTGGATGGTGCCAATGTGAAGGAAGCTGCTCCCGAAACGCCAGTCGACAACACAAACAAGTCGGCACAGCCCGAGGCTCCTATCAATTTTACCGTGGTTCAGCAGATTCCCGTCTTTCCCGGAGGCTGGTCGGCATACATGCAGTGGCTTACCAAGAATCTGAAATATCCGCGTCAGGCTCAGCAGCGCAAGATACAAGGCATGGTGGTGGTTTCGTTTATTGTCAATAAAGACGGAACGGTGTCTGACGTGAAGGTGAGCACTTCGGTAGACCCATTGCTCGACAGGGAGGCCTTGCGCGTAATGAAGATGATGCCTAAGTGGAAACCTGGTATGGACCACAACAAGGTGTGTCGCACGATGGTGGCAGTGCCTGTCGTCTTCCAGCTCTGACCCTGCATTTCTTTATTGTGCTCAAGTATCCCTTTATAATACTCTGATAGAAATAATCACTCAACATTGATAGAAATAATCACTCAACTATTATAAAAAAACGAACAATTATGAAGACAGCCGACGAACTACTGACTCAGGTGAATGCCTTTTTAGATGCACTTCCCTACGAGCGTACTCCGAAGTCGCTTTACGAACCTATCCGCTATGTCTTGTCGATGGGTGGCAAGCGCATTCGCCCCGTATTGATGCTTCTGGGCTACAATCTTTACAAGGAAGATACTGATAAAATCCTGATGAATGCCATCGCTTTGGAAACCTATCATAACTACACACTCCTGCACGACGACCTGATGGATCAGGCTGATTTGCGCCGTGGTCATGAGACGGTGCACAAGAAATGGGATGCCAATACTGCCATCCTGTCTGGCGACAGTATGCTGGTGCTGGCGTATGAGCGAATGGCACAATGCGACGGCCGTCATCTGGCAGATGTTCTTCGCCTCTTTACCACTACGGCGCTCGAGATTGGCGAGGGACAGCAGTACGACATGGAGTTCGAGACCCGTGACGATGTGCGAGAAGAGGAATACATTGAGATGATTCGACTGAAGACAAGCGTCCTGTTGGCTTGTGCGCTCAAGATAGGAGCCATCCTGGCTGATGCCCCTGCCGAGGATGCTGATAATCTGTATAAGTTTGGCGAACAGATAGGTCTGGCTTTTCAGTTACAGGATGATTATCTCGACGTTTATGGCGACTCCAAGGTCTTCGGCAAGAAAATAGGCGGCGACATCACCTCCAACAAGAAAACATTCATGCTCATCAATGCTTTCAGTCATGCCAATGAGGCACAGCGACAGGAACTGGAGAAGTGGGTCAATGCCAAGTCTTTCGACCGCGAGGAGAAAATCGCTGCCGTAACACGTCTGTATAATGAGATCGGTATCGACAAGATGGCGCAAGCCAAGATAGCCTACTACTTTGAGCAGAGCAAGAAATACTTAGATGCAGTCCAGGTTCCGGCAGAGCGTAAGGAAGAACTGCAGAAGTATGCCCAGCGCATGATGAAGCGCAAATATTAATCGAACAGCGAGAAGACCGCAAATAAAAAATGATAAAGATAATCGACACACATACGCATCTCGATGCCGAGGAGTTCGACGAAGACAGAGCTGAGGCTTTTGCCCGTGCCCGCGAAGCAGGAGTGGGCAAGGTGTTCCTGCCAGCTATAGACGTGAAGACTACGAAGGCTGTGCTCAGCCTCAGTCATCAATATCCCGGTTACGCCTATCCCATGATAGGACTCCATCCAGAGGAGGTGAAGGCCGACTGGAAAGAACAGCTTGCCGAGCTGCGTCAAATCCTCGATGAGCATCGCGTGCAAATCAACACAACAGTTTCCGACTTCATTGCTATAGGCGAGGTGGGGCTTGACTATTACTGGAGCCGTGAGTTTGAGCACGAACAGTTGCAGGCTTTCGAGGAACAGGTGAAGTGGTCGGTGGAAACCCGTCTTCCCCTCATGATACATTGTCGCAAGGCGCAGAATGAGATGGTTCATCTCTTGCGCTCTTACGAGAAAGAGCTGCCGGGAGGCGTCTTTCATTGTTTCACGGGCAATCAGCGCGAGGCTGAGGAATTGCTGTCTTTCGACCGTTTCGTGTTGGGAGTAGGCGGTGTCTCCACTTTCAAGAGCAGTCATCTGCGCGAAGACCTTCCTGCTGTGGTTCCGCTTCATCGCCTTGTACTTGAGACCGACAGTCCCTATATGGCACCAGTTCCACATAGAGGAAAGCGTAACGAGAGTGCCTATGTTGTCGACGTGATGCGCACCCTGGCAGCAGCCTATCAGGTGAGCGAGGACGAATTGGCGGCAGCCACCAATGCCAATGTAAGCCGTATCTTTGGCTGCGAGGTGGTGAAAGGACTGTAGGCAGTGCTGCAAGTTGGTGTTGCAAAAGTAGAGTCAGTTAAAGAAATATAAAATAGGAAGCCTTTTTTGCTTATTTGCCCGAAAAGCGATACTTTTGCACACCGAAGCCCGTCAAGGTGCTCGCAGACAAAAGGAAAGGTGCTCGAGTGGCTGAAGAGGCACGCCTGGAAAGCGTGTATTCCCCTAAAGGGAATCGGGGGTTCGAATC
>ENA-OPCI01001272-OPCI01001272.1-human-gut-metagenome-genome-assembly--contig:-NODE-1272-length-14623-cov-8.051345_pt1 | contig 14623 bp, 10 predicted proteins | sample MGYA00241564_ERZ501479 | MGnify/ENA primary metagenome ERZ501479 (study PRJEB25962, sample SAMEA2042630) | human gut metagenome | biome: human gut; feature: human-associated habitat; material: faeces...
AAAGCATTCTTCATAAGTCCACGATCTACTTTAATACAATCTGGTTTTAAATTATATAAATAATGAAAGTTAGAATACCCTGTACCAAAGTCATCTAAAGCTAAAAGAATACTATTTTCTTTTAATTGATTACAAAAATTAACAAAAGAGCGATCTGATTCTATAAAGCCACTTTCTGTAAGTTCAATAACTAATCTATTTCGATCAACATTATATTTTTTCATTATACTTAAAATATCATTTAAAATCGCTGATTTTAAAACTTGCACATATGAAATATTAACATTTACTTTTAATTGAGATTGATATTTTTTTAATGATAAACATGCTTGAATTGCTTTTTCTAAAACCCATTTACCTACAGGAATAATAAGACCACTTTTTTCAAGTAATGGGATAAACTCCATTGGTGATATTCTTCCAAATTCATCGCATTTAAAACGTAGTAATGTTTCTAAATGTGTTACTTCTTTTTTATTTACATCGACTATAGGTTGAAAATACACATCAAATCCTTCGTAATCATGATCAATAGATTGGTGTAAATATCTAATAATCGCTGATTCTCTTTGAAATTTTTGATAATCACAGTTATCAAAAATATCATATGTATTTTTGCCACTTTCTTTTGCATTATTTAAAGAGAATTCTGTCCATTTCATAATTTCAATATAACTAGCTGTTGGATGACTATAAAAATCTAGGATTCCTGCTGAAAAAGTATAATAAATTTCATAGTTTGTAGACTCAATAAAATCAAGTGTTCTTTCTTGAATCTTTTTATAAAGATAAATTGCGTCATCAACTGTCCCATTTGAATCAAATATAATAAATTCATCAGAAACAATATGATAAAGTTTTTGATACTCATTTAAAAGATCTTTGATATACTTTCCTGCTCGTTTAAGAATCTCGTCTCCAAACTTTAATCCATAATTTTCATTAATATTCTTAAAATTATCAATTCCTAGTCTTAAAACATGCGTATTTTTCATGTTTTTTATTCCCATCTTCTTTACAATTCACGGAAACCGCGTTATTCTTTAATATATTACAGTGCATCCGCAGCACTGCTTTCAGGAGGGGCCCATGGATATCCGCCAGCTGCACTATTTTCTGGTCCTGTGCGAAGAGATGAATTATACCCGCGCCGCCCAGCGGCTGTTTTTGTCGCGCCAGGCACTGCGGCAGTGCATCACCGCGCTGGAAGCCGAGCTGTGCGGCCCGCTGTTCGTCAGCGCCCACCACAAGCTCTCCCTCACCGACCGGGGCGTGAGCCTGCAGCGCCATGCCGCGCCGGTGGTGGAGCAGTTCCAGCAGATGCAGGCCGCCCTCCATGCGGAGATCCAGTCTGCCCAGCCCGTCCGCATCGGCATCAGCGTGTCCCTCGTGCCGGACTACCTGCCCGGGCTGGAAACGCAGCTGGACAAATTCCGCCAGCAGTACCCCCACATTGCAATGCGGTTCCGCCTTTTGGCCAACGATACCGTGGCCGATGGCGTGGAGCAGGGAGAGCTGGACGCCGGTCTGGTGATGGACCTGGGCTGCGCCGCCAAGGTGCTGGCCCGCACCACCCTCCGGGCCGACCCCGCCTGCCTGCTGGTGCCCCGGGGGCACCCGTTCTGGGAGAAAGAGAGCGTTCCCCTCGCCGAGCTGCGGGGCCAGCGCGTGCTGCTGCCCAGCCTGCGGCAGGATCTGTTTGCCCCCCTGTGGGACAGCTGCGCCCGGGCAGGCTTTGCGCCGGACGCGGAGGTGGGCCCCAGCTTCTATCAGGCCTACTATTTAGTACAGGAGCAGCTTTGCACCTGCTTGACCCGGTACGAGCCGGGGGCCCGGCGGGAGCTGGACCGGGTGCGGGACGTCCTGCTGGAAGACCTGCCCCCGCTCTGTGTCTCGCTGGTGCAGCGCCGGGACCACAGTTCCGCCTACATCGACCTGCTCCGCAGCTATCTGATGGAGGTGCTGGGCGGGGCCGCCAGCCTGCCGCCCCGCCGCGGACGCCCGGCCAAGCCGTTCTACAACTTCCCGGTGCTTTCCAGCACCGCCCCGGCCGCTGCCGCACCCGTGCACCCGGCACCCGGCACCCCCCTGCCTTTTGCGGGCGGACACAACTTCCGGGAGCTGGGCGGCTATGAGGCCGACGAGGGCAAGCATGTCAAATGGGGGCAGATCTACCGCGGCATCACCACAGCCTGCCTGACCAGCGCGGCAGACCGCAAGCTGCTGGACAGCCTGGGCCTCCGCCTGATCCTGGACCTGCGCAGCGGCACCGAAGCCGCCGCGGCCCCGGACTATGTGCCGGACGGTGCCCGGCTGGTGCAGATCTGCGGCCTCTGCCTCGAAGACGGCAAAGAAGTGGATTTCTCCCCGGAAGACCGCTTCACCCTGCTGAAAGGGATGCCCGACGAGGGCAACCGGATGGCCCGGGCCATGTACGAGCGGATGCTCCACGGCAACAAGGCCTATAAAGAGCTGTTCCGGGCGCTGGAAGCCGGTGAAACGCCGGTTCTGTTCCACTGCTCCGGCGGCAAGGATCGCACGGGCGTGGCCGCCATGCTCATCCTGCTGGCCCTCGGCGCTTCCGATGAGACCATCTGCGCCGATTTCGTCCAGTCCAACACCTGCCGCAAGGAAGAGATCGAGGCCCTGTGGGCCGAGCACGCCGAGGAGATCGCCGCCCGGCCGGAGCAGAAATACTTCTACCTGGGCATCTCGGGCGTCCACCCGGACGACGGGCCCTTCGTCTTACAGACCATCCGGGAGCAGTACGGCACCACCGACGCCTACCTGGAAGCCGAGTACGGCCTGACCCCTGCCCGCCTCATGCGGCTGCGCCGGATGTATCTGGAGTAAAATTTTTTCAAAATAATTCGCCTTCAAACAAGCTTCTCCCTTGACAATGTCCGGAATCTCTCGTAATATAGATAGTAGTATGGAATCCTTGACGCTGCGTGCCGGGGCATTCCGCAACCAATATTTCAATGGGGCTTCATCTGCCCGTTTTTATAAGATAAACTTGTAAATCAAAAAGCTGCATCATTCCGCCCGCAGGGGGAGTTTTCTCCTCTGCGTATCGTTTTGTTGTCACTTTTCCGTTGAAAGCTGGATTTTTTCAAAAACCCACGCCCTGTTTCGCAGCGTCTCATTAAATTTGATTTTTTGAGGAGAGTGAACACGATGCCCACAATCGCAGTGATTGTGGTCGTAGTCGTGATCGCCGTTGTGGCAGGTGCCGCGGGTTATTTTATTGGTTATAACAACCGTAAAAAAACCGCTGAGGCTCAGATCGGCAGTGCCGAGGCCGAGGCTACCCGCCTGGTGAACGAAGCGATCAAGACCGCAGACCAGAAACGAAAAGAAGCCATCCTGGAAGCAAAAGACGAGGCATTCAAGCTGAAAGCCGAAGTGGACGCCCAGAAAGCCGAAGCCGACAAGGAGATCAAGCAGCGCCGCGCCGAGATCAGCCGCCAGGAAAACCGCGTGGACCAGAAAGAGACCGCCCTCGACCGCAAGACCGAAGCGCTGGAGCGCAAGGAAGAGGAACTGAAAAAGAAGCACGAGGAAGCCGACGCCCATCTGGCCGAGGTAGACGCCCTGCGCGCCAAGGAGATGGAGCGGCTGGAAACGCTGGCCGGCCTGAGCCAGGAAGACGCCCGCGAGGTGCTGCTGCACAAGGTGGATGAGGAGCTCACCCACGAAAAGGCTGTCCGTGTGGCCGCCTATGAGACCGACCTGAAAGAGAACTGCGAGAACATCGCCCGCAATCTGGTGGGCCAGGCCATCAGCCGCTGCGCTGCCGACCACTGCAGTGAGACCACGGTCAGCGTCGTCCCGCTGCCCAGCGATGAAATGAAAGGCCGCATCATCGGCCGCGAGGGCCGCAACATCCGCGCGCTGGAAACTGCCACGGGCGTGGACCTCATCATCGACGATACCCCGGAGGCCATCACCCTGTCCTCCTTTGACCAGACCCGCCGTGAGGTGGCCCGCATGACGCTGGAGCGCCTGATCGGTGACGGCCGCATCCACCCCGCCCGCATTGAGGAGACGGTGGAGAAGTGCCGCCACGACCTGGAGCTGCAGATGAAGCGGGAGGGCGAGAAAGCCGTGATGGAGCTTGGCATCCATGGCCTGCACCCCGACCTCATCAAGCTCATCGGCCGCCTGAAGTACCGCACCAGCTTTGGCCAGAACGCTCTGACCCACAGCATGGAGGTGGCCTGGCTGGCCGGCCTGCTGGCAGGCGAGATGGGCGTCAATGTCACGCTGGCACGCCGCGCCGGCCTGCTGCATGACATCGGCAAGGCACTGGACCACGAGATCGAGGGCAGCCATGTCCAGATCGGTGTGGACATCTGCCGCAAGTATAAAGAGAACACCCAGATCATCCACGCCATTGAGGCCCACCACGGCGACGTGGAGCCCAAGACCCCGCTGGCATTCATCATCCAGGCCTGCGACGCCATCAGCGCCGCCCGCCCGGGTGCCCGCCGTGAGAACGTGGAGAGCTATGTCAAGCGCCTGGAGAATCTGGAGGAGATCTCTTCCAGCTTTGAGGGCGTTGAGCAGGCCTTTGCCGTGCAGGCAGGCCGTGAGGTCCGCATCATGGTCAAGCCCGACGTCATCAGCGACGATCAGGTCATCCTGCTGGCCCGCTCCATTGCCAAGAAGATCGAGGACACGCTGGATTACCCCGGCCAGATCAAGGTCAACGTCATCCGCGAGAGCCGTGCCGTCGAATACGCAAAGTAAAATCTCATCGTTTCAGAGCCGCTGCGTTTGCAGCGGCTCTTTTTGTTTCCGGCGTAAAAACAGATGACGATTGTTCAAGTTGTGTGAAAGAAAAATGAGCCGTTTTCTTTCAAAAACAAAGCAGCCCGCAAGATTCGTCCTTGTACAAAATACAAGTATTACTCATTTCATGTAAGTTGTCCTTGTGTCAGATACAGTGCAAGAGCAAAACTATACAAAAATTAGCAAGCAGATTTTTTGCATCATTGGGCATTTCACAGAAATCACCCACTTTTCCGTCAAAACAGCAAAAAACCACTTTTCTTTTTGTGCAACGGGGAGTATAATGCAGCCATAGCACAAAGGTGTGTGAAGCTCCAGAGGGGGAGCAGACCGCCCTGTGCATTTTTTAGAAGATATCGCTTTATAGCTTTAAAGCGGTGAAGAGAGGGGAAAAGATCTTATGAAATTCGATCGTCGTATTTCGCGCCGCAGCTTCCTGGCTGCTGCAGGTGTCTCCGCTGCTGCTCTGGCCCTGACGGCCTGCGGCGGTTCTTCCAGCTCCACGGCTGCTGCTTCTACCGCAGCTTCCGGTGCAAGTTCCGCAGCTGCTGGCACGGCTGCCGGCGGCACCCTGAACGTCATGCTGGAGACCGAGGTCCAGTCTCTGGACCCGCAGGTCGCAACCGACGGCACCTCCTTTGAGGTCATCGCCGATTACACCGACGGCCTGATGCAGATGGATACAGACGGCTCTGCCGTGCCCGCCATTGCAGAGACCTATGACATCAGCGAGGACGGCAAGACCTACACGTTCCACCTGCGCGATGCAAAGTGGTCCAACGGCGATGCCGTGACGGCTGCGGACTTCGTGTTCGGCTGGCACCGCGCCGTCGATCCCGCCACCGCTTCCGAGTACTCTTACATGCTGTCCGACATTGGTCAGGTGGTCAACGCCGCTGAGATCATTGCTGGCGAGAAGCCCGTTACCGACCTGGGCGTGACCGCTGTGGACGACAAGACCCTGGAGGTTCAGCTGAATGTTCCTGTCAGCTACTTCCTGAGCCTGATGTACTTCCCCACGTTCTACCCCGTCAACGAGGCATTCTATAACACCTGCGCCGACACCTTTGGCACCAGCCCCGACACCGTGCTGTCCAACGGCGCGTTCATCCTGACCGATTACCAGCCCGCTGCTACCGCATTTGAGCTGGCCAAGAACCCCGATTACTACGACGCTGACTCCATTTCTCTGGATGGTCTGGCTTATCAGGTCATCAAGGACAGCCAGCAGGCCCTGATGAGCTACCAGACCGGTGCTTTGGACATGACCCTGCTGAACGGCGAGCAGGTCGATCAGGTCAAGGATGACCCCGAGTTCACCAGCGTGGGTGCCGGCTACCTGTGGTACATCAGCCCCAACGTGGACGGTGTGCCGGATCTGGCCAACCTGAACCTGCGCAAGGCCATGACCTTTGCGCTGGACCGCGACGCCATTACCGGCGACGTGCTGAAAGATGGTTCCACCCCTGCTTACACCGCTGTGCCTGCACAGTTTGCAACCGGCCCCGACGGCAGCGATTTCAGCGCCGACCAGACCAAGTTTGCAGATTCCTGCGCATACGATCCGGACAAGGCCAAGGAGTTCTATGAGGCTGCCAAGGCCGAGCTGGGCAAGGATTCGTTCACCTTTGATATGATCGTTGATGCCGACGATGCTCCCCAGAAAGTGGCTCAGGTCGTCAAGGAGCAGCTGGAGACCACGCTGGAGGGCCTGACCGTCAACCTGACCGTGGAGCCCAAGAAGCAGCGTGTGCAGGATCTGCAGGACGGCAACTTCCAGCTGGGCCTGACCCGCTGGGGCCCCGACTACGCTGACCCGATGACCTATCTGGGCATGTGGGTCACCGGCAACTCCAACAACTACGGTCTGTGGAGCGACGCTGACTACGATGCCATCATCGCCGAGTGCACCACCGGTGACCTGTGCACCGACCCCGAGGGCCGCTGGGCTGCCATGTACGACGCGGAAGCCATCGTGCTGGATCAGGTCGTCATCTTCCCGCTGTACGGCCAGTGCAACGCCGAGATGATCTCCTCCGCCGTCAAGGGTGTGGAGCATCACCCCTGCGCTCTGAACCGCGTGTACAAGCGCGCCACCAAGAGCGTCTAATTGAACATCCATTGCTGAACAAGGCCGCACAGTGGCCCGCAAAAGCCACTGTGCGCCTTTTTGGCATCGTACCTGTCCGCAGCTCGCGCACGGTTGACCGCAGCTGCAAAAGAAAAGGGGGTTCACCCGTCGTGAAAAAATATACGCTCAAGCGGCTTCTGACCTCATTGTTCACGCTGCTGGCCATCCTGCTGGTGCTGTTCATCCTCATGCAGCTGATGCCCGGCTCCCCGTTCAACGATGAAAAGCTGACCGCTGACATGCGGGCCGCGCTGTACACCAAGTACGGTCTGGATCAGCCCATCTACATCCAGTTCTTCCGCTATGTGGGCAACATGCTCCGGGGCGACCTGGGCGTGAGCTACAACATCTCCAAGAACACGCCCATCTCCCAGCTGGTGCAGGCCCGCCTGCCCATCTCCATCCAGATCGGCGGCATGGCCGTCACGCTGGGCGCGCTGGTGGGCCTGGTGCTGGGCATCATCGCCGCCCTCAAGCGGGACACCATTTTTGATACCGTCGCCACCATCATCTCGGTCATCGGCGTTTCGGTGCCGTCCTACGTCTTTGCGCTGGCACTGAGCTATACCTTCGGCTTCAAGCTCCGCTGGTTCCCCATGCTGTTCTCCGCAAAAGACATCTTTGGTTCCAGCGTGCTGCCCAGCGTGTCGCTCTCCATGTTCACCATGGCGTCCATTGCCCGTTTTACCCGCAGTGAGATGATCGAGGTACTGGACTCCGACTATATGCTGCTGGCCGAGAGCAAGGGCATCTCCGGCCCGGCGCTGATCTTCCGTCACGCGCTGCGCAACGCCCTCATCCCCATCATCACTGTGCTGGCTCCTCTGATCGTGGATCTGATGACCGGCTCTCTGGTGGTCGAGAAGATCTTCGCCATCCCCGGCGTGGGCAGCCTGCTGGTGACGGCCATCCAGTCCAACGATTACAACGTTGTCATTGGTCTGAGCTTTATCTACAGCGCCATGTACATTGGCATCATGCTGGTCGTTGACCTGCTGTACGGCATCATTGACCCGCGCATCCGTTTGGCAAAGGGGGACGACTGATATGGCAGAAAAAGCGATCCGGCTGGGCGGCGAATCCCCCGCCGCCGCCATCACCCAGACCGTGGATGGTCTGTACCCCGAGCACAAGTTCAACGAGGCGGATTTCACCCTCAAGCACAACGACGATGAGATCGCCGTGGACTCCAACTTTGCAGCCCAGAGCTTCTGGAAAGATGCCCGCATCCGCTTCCTCCGCAAGAAGAGCGCCGTGCTGGGCCTCATCCTCATCGTGTTCATCGTGCTGCTGGCCATCTTTGGCCCGGGCATGAACAGCTACACCTACTCCGGCCAGGAGCTGAGCCAGAAAAACTTTGCCCCCCGTGTGCCGGGCATCGAGAGCTTCGGCATTCTGGACGGCAGCGAGAAGATGAGCACTACCACCGGCACCAAGATCGTCAACAATTACGTCGAAAAAGGCAAGGACGATGTGTACTACTGGTTCGGCAGCGACCTGTATGGCCGTGACATCTGGACCCGCACCTGGGAGGGTGCCCGCGTCTCCCTCATCATCGCCGTGGCTGCCGCTATCATCGACATGGTCATTGGCATGAGTTACGGCCTGATCTCAGGCTACTTTGGCGGAAAAGTGGATATGCTGATGCAGCGCTTCCTCGAAGTGGCCAACGGCATCCCCCGTCTGGTCATCGTGACCCTGCTGCTGCTGATCCTGCAGCCCGGCATGATCACCATTATCTTTGCCCTGATGCTGACCGAGTGGGTGGGCATGAGCCGCATTGCCCGTGCCGAGATGCTCAAACTGAAAGATCAGGAGTTCGTGCTGGCGTCCCGCACGCTGGGTGCGGGCAGCTTCTTCATCATCTTTAAGGAAGTCCTCCCCAACATCATCGGACCCATCATCACCCAGGTCATGTTCAGCATCCCCACCGCTATTTTTACCGAGGCTTTCCTTTCGTTCGTGGGTCTGGGCATCCCGGTGCCCCAGTGCTCGCTGGGTTCGCTCATCAGTGAGCTGTACAACAGCTTTACCACCCACCCCTACCAGATCATCCCGCCCATCGTGGTCATGAGCCTGCTGATGCTCAGTTTCAACCTGGTGGCCGATGGTCTGCGCGAGGCACTGGACCCCAAGATGAAGAGCATGTAAGGAGGAACACACCATGCCTGAAAACAAAAAAGAACAGGTGCTGTCGGTGCGTGACCTCGACATCACCTTTAAGACCACCGCAGGCAAGGTCCACGCCATCCGCGGCGTGAACATCGACCTGTACAAGGGCGAGACGGTGGCTCTGGTCGGCGAGTCCGGCTCGGGCAAGTCCGTCACCATGAAAGCCGCCATGGGCATCCTGGCCCAGAACGCCATCGTCAACAGCGGCTCCATCCAGTTCAGCTACCACCACGCCGACGGCTCCCCTGAGACCGTGGACCTGCTGCAGAAAGACAAAAAGTGGATCCGCCGCCACATCAACGGCAAGCGGATCGCCATGGTGTTCCAGGACCCCATGACCAGCCTGGACCCCACCATGCAGATCGGCAAGCAGATCATGGAGGGAATGCTCTGGCACTTCAAAATGCCCAAGGAGCAGGCCTACAAAAAGGCTGTGGAGCTGCTGGAAGAGGTGGGCATCACCGATGCGGAAAAGCGGATGAAGAACTACCCCCATCAGCTGTCCGGCGGTATGCGGCAGCGCGTGGTCATCGCCATCGCGCTGGCCTGCGACCCCGACCTGCTCATCTGTGATGAGCCCACCACCGCTCTGGACGTGACCATTCAGGCCAAAATCCTGGAGCTGATCCGCTCCATCCAGAAAGAGCGCGGCATCTCGGTCATCTACATCACCCACGACCTGGGCGTTGTGGCCAAAGTCGCCGATTATGTGGACGTCATGTACGCCGGCAAGATCGTGGAGACGGGCACCATCGACGAGATCTTCTACGAGCCCCGCCACCCCTACACCTGGGGCCTGCTGTCCGCCATGCCCGATCTGGACACCGCCGACGACCGCCTGTACACCATCCCCGGCTCGCCGCCCAACCTGCTGCATGAGAAGCCGGGCGACGCCTTTGCCCCCCGCAACCATTTTGCGCTGAACATTGATGACGAGGTAGACCCGCCCATGTTCAAGATCACCGATACCCACTATGCGGCCACCTGGCTGCTGGACCCCCGCGCTCCCAAGGTGGACATGCCGCCGGAGCTGGCCCAGCGCATTGCCCGCATGAAAGCGGAAGCAAAAAAGATCGAGGAGGCGGAGTAACATGGCAGCTCAAAGTGCTACCCCTCTGCTGAAAGTCGAGGGCTTGAAGCAATATTTCAAGGTAAACAAAAACTTTACCGTCAAGGCTGTGGACGATGTCAGCTTTGAAATTTATCCCGGTGAAACGTACGGTCTGGTGGGCGAGTCCGGCTCGGGCAAGTCCACCATCGGCCGCAGCATCATCCGGCTGTACGACCCCACCGCAGGCAAGATCACCTTTGACGGGCAGGATATCAGCGGCAAGCTGAACCACAGCCAGAACAGCACCCTGCGCACTCAGATGCAGATGATCTTCCAGGACCCCATGGCCTCCCTGAACCCCCGCAAAAAGGTGGAGGACATCATCGGCGAGGGACTGGACATCCACCACATGTATCAGAATCAGGAGGAGCGCCGCGCCAAGGTCGAGGCCATTCTGGCCAAGGTCGGTCTGGCCCCGGAGCACGCCGAGCGCTACCCCCATCAGTTCTCGGGCGGCCAGCGCCAGCGTGTGGGCATCGCCCGTGCCCTCATCATGAACCCCAAGCTCATCATTGCCGATGAGTGCATCTCGGCACTGGACGTGTCCATCCAGGCCCAGGTGGTCAACCTGATGAAAGACATCCAGCAGGAGACCGGCACGGCCTACCTGTTCATTGCCCACGACCTGTCCATGGTCAAGTACATCTCGGACCGCATCGGTGTGCTCCATCTGGGCCACCTGCTGGAGACTGGCACCACGGAAGAGATTTTTGAAAATCCCATCCACCCCTACACCCGCAGCCTGCTGTCCGCCATCCCGCTGCCCAACCCCGTGGTCGAGAAGCGCCGCGTGGCAGAGACGTACGACTACGCCACTTCCGGCATCGACTACACCCAGGGCACCAACCACCACGTCAGCGGCAGCCACTACGTCAAGTGCACCGACGACGAGTTCCGCAAGTGGACGAAGTAACCGTCCCGCAAAAGTTTACCGAACCTCTCCCCGCGCAGGGTCTGACCGTGTCCCCCGCGGGGAATTTTTATATGATATGCAAAAAACAGCGCCGCGTCCGGTTGGATGCAGCGCTGTTTTTCTTTCAGGGCGTCAGCCCATGTAGCTGATGTTCACATCGATCTGGCCGTTATAGCCGGGGATGCGGGCCGTGCAGGTGCCCTGCCACATCTGGCAGGGGATGGGGCTGCTGGCCACGTTATAATGGGCGTTCCAGATGGGGTACTGGCTCAGCTGGCTCAGATCCAGCCGGTTGCGGAACCACAGGGTGGAGGCGTACACGCCCGGCTGGTAGCCCAGCGCCTTGACCTCCTCACAGAACGCAATGGCGCACTTGGTGCGGTCGGTGACACCCAGGCCATCGGCGCGGCCATTGGAGCCGCCGGAAGCCTCGGAATCAAAGTAGATGGGGTAATCCAGCTTGCGGCTGTTCAGGACATACCAGCAGCCCTGGGCTTCCTCCCGTGCCTCGTTCTCGTTGACGGCCTGGCTGAAGAAGTAGACGCCCACTTTCAGGCCCGCGTTCCGGGCATTGGTGAAATGCTGCTCGAACATCGGGTCCAGCACCAGCGTGCCGGAGCCATAGCCACGGTAGCCGATGCGGATGATGACGAACTCCACGCCTGCCTTTTTGGCCTTTTCAAAATCAATGTTGGACTGGTATTTGGAGACATCAATGCCGAACTTTGCGCTCTGCTGCACACCATCGGCATCAAAATAATAGAGCTTGTTGTCAATGGACTGGATGCCCGTGACCGGCTTGTTGGTGTTCTGGTCATAATAATAGGTCTTGCCGTTCACGGTCCGCCAGCCGGAGTAGACCGGGGCAGGGGTGTTATCCTCTTTTTTGCCAAACAGCCACTTCCACAGCCAGCTCAACAGGCCGTTCTCGTCGGCCAGACACTGGGCGTCGATGCTGTCTTCATCCAGCGTGCCGGCATCCAGCGCGGCCCGGATCTCCTCCGGCGTCAGCAGGATGGTGCCGTTTTCATCTTTGATCTGGGCCTCGGCCAGCGCGTCTTCCACCGAGTTGACCCCGGCGGTGCTCACGGCCGTGTCCGCGGCCCCATCCATGGCGGTATTCTCCACCCGGGGGCTCAGGGGGTCTTCCGCAGCCAGTTCATCGGTCTCCTGCTGGAAGACGGGGAACGCGTTCTCCTGTTCCAGCCCGGTGCCCTCGCCCGCCATGGGGTCTGCGGGAGCGGGCTCCTGCGCAGGCTCACTGGGCGCGGCCTCGGAAGATGCCGCCTCGCTCACGCTGGGCGCTGCGGATCCAGCTTTTTCTTCCACAGAAGCTGCCGTGCTCTCGGCTTTGGACTCTGCGGGCTGCTCCGTTGCAGCTTCGCTCTCCGCCTTGACCGTGGGCTTTTTCTGCTCCTGTTTTTTCTGGTTCTTATGGGTGCTGGTCTGGGTGGAGTCGTCCTCCCACTGGATGGTGGAGGGCTCCACGGTCAGGCCCACCGGCTGGGCTGCCAGCAGGGCCGTAGTGCCCACGCCGCCCACAGCAACCGCAAGCGCCATGACCATGGCTGCCACGGCCTGGCCCGCGCCGCGCCGCGCGCCTTTCTTTGCCGAGTTTGAAGTGTTCTGTTTCATGTCGCCTGCTTGCCTCCAGCCTGATCGGGCCTGCATCGCCCGTTTATTTTCACAGGGCCGCCCTGCAGCCCCCGGAGCATTCCGATAACGCTATTTTGACCTCTTTAGTATACACCCAAACCCAAGCTCCCGTCAATGTTCCGCGCCACAGAAGCAGCACTGCAAATCCGATTTTTTGGGCCAAGAGAAAACGCTCCATTCAGAATACGAACCAGAACACGCAAAAATTGCACCTGCCGCGCAAAAAAAGATGCAATTTCTTCTCTTTTTTCAATTTTCCTCTTGCTGTCTTGACAGGTGTATGGTATCATGATGGACATGCAGCTTTGCTGCACTGTGAACACACCGTACGGAAAGGCGGAAGCAATATGTCAAATGTAAAAGATTTCTTAAGACGAAAAGACATCGTCATTACCCCGCAGCGCTACCTCATTGAGGCGCTGGGTGCCATGGCGCAGGGCCTGTTTGCCAGCCTGCTCATCGGCACCATCATCAAAACACTGGGCCAGCAGACCGGGCTGGACGTGCTGGTGGACCTGGGCGGCTATGCCACGGCCATGAGCGCGGACCACCAATGACGAAGACGAGTCTTCGTGAAGTAGCCTGCTTGCGCTCTATCCATTTGGCAAACTCGATGCTGCGAAACTCCTGTCCATGTTCGTCCATCAGCACTACTGTGTCAGAAGGCTGCAGCTGTTTCAGTATCAGTTCGCCTTCGCGCTCTTTCTGTTGCTGTTCACTCAGACTCTTTGTGTTTTTGAGTTCGGGAATGGTGGTGATGGTGAAAGGCATGTAATGGGTGATACGCTCGGCATAATCCTTGATGCCAGCAATGAAATGCTTGTTGATGGTTTTGCCCACCAGTATGAGTTCAGTCTTCATTTTCCGTCTTTTACTTTCGTTCTTCGTCCTTCACCTCATCCTTATAATAACCCTTTCCGATGCGCTTGGGATTTTTAGGAAACCATCCTTTCTCGCAACGTTGTTTCTGCTCGAAGAGCTCACCGATGCTCCAAAGGCTGGAGGCTCCCAAGACACCATGAATAGCCGACAGAAGAACGTCCTCTATCAGGAATGCCGCAGCGATGGTGGCGAATCCCAGAACGAGAAATACCCACCAGTAGCGGGTGCCAGTGTAGTATTCGGTCTTGATGACAATAGGGTGGAAGAGTCCTATAATGAGAAATGTGCTGACGGCAATGATGATGCCTGTGAAATGTAATTCCATGTTTAATATTTATATTGTTACTGAAAATGGTACAATCTTGTCCAAAAGATGACCAAATATATTTTAGAATGCAAAAATACAAAAAAATCTTCAAACTTGCTTTTGTTTCTCGGATATTTTATATATCTTTGCAGAAGATAAGCTGCATCTCAGCAAAATATTCAAGTAAACTTGATATTCTGCATTCGATTTGCATTATCTTTGCAGAAGATAAGCTGCATCTCAGCAAAATATTCAAGTAAACTTGATAATCTGTCTTCGATTTGCATTATCTTTGCAGAAAGAACTAAAATAACAATTATATAATACCCTTAACTATGGCTAATAACACAGAATTAATTAAGCAGTGTGAAGAAAGAGCTCAGCAGTGGCTCACACCTTCATTCGATGAAGAAACCCGTAAGGAAGTAAAGGCAATGCTCGACGCAGAGGACAAGTCTGCTCTCGTTGATGCATTCTATCAGAACTTGGAGTTCGGTACTGGTGGTTTGCGCGGTATCATGGGCGCAGGTACCAATCGTATGAACAAGTATATCGTTGGTATGGCTACCCAGGGCTTTGCCAACTACATCCTCAAGGCTTTCCCAGGTGAGGAGAACCTTTCTGTAGTGGTAGGTCACGACTGCCGTAACAACTCCC
>ENA-OPCI01001288-OPCI01001288.1-human-gut-metagenome-genome-assembly--contig:-NODE-1288-length-14521-cov-2.685331_pt1 | contig 14521 bp, 10 predicted proteins | sample MGYA00241564_ERZ501479 | MGnify/ENA primary metagenome ERZ501479 (study PRJEB25962, sample SAMEA2042630) | human gut metagenome | biome: human gut; feature: human-associated habitat; material: faeces...
CTCGCGGTACAGTGGCTACTGAATAGTTACAAAAAACTGCAGATAACAGGGAAAACAGTTATCTGCAGAAAAAAGATATCGTTATCAGGGAAGAATCACGAGAGGTTTTCGGTATTCATGCACAAATGTGGTGCGATATTTTTCGCACCAGACAGTCTCGTAAAGATTTGAAATCTCCACATTTTTTGAAAAAACAGCTGCGGCTTCGTCGGACAACAGGGAAGATGCATCTGCTGCTTTTGTAATGACCGGAATGGAACTGTGTTTTTTGAACTCAGAAAGAACCGGTGCTGCCTGACGGCGAAAACCGAGAAGCCTTGCGTAGGAAAGTGCAGGGACATGGGAAATCTGCAGCAGACAGTGCATCAGCATCCGACAGATCCGGCTGTAGGTGAGTTCCCGTGTTTTTAAGAGTGCTGCATACTGTCCCCAGCTTTCATAAGAACTTCTGGTGTGAAAGAGACGCTGTACAAAGGACGGTGTAACATCCTGATAAGCTGCAAGCTGAGCTTTGTCAGAAGAAAACAGAAGCCAGCGAAGATAAGGAGAAAAATCTTCCTCATCCAGAAACTGTGGGCAGGAAAAGGTCTGCGAAAGAAGCGCAGATATGGCGGGCGGAAAACAGGAAGACACCGCAGCGTCTGACATCTTACAGTCCGCAGATTTCCACAGGGCACGGATGGCAGACGCAGAAGGAAACTGCCCATTCAATGAGTTGTCGTGATAGGCATTTCCTTCACGCTTTACCGTAAGCGGCCGAATCGTACTGTTCTGTCGACAGAGTGCTTTACAGTATTCTACACCGAGAATATTATTCGGTGTCTGCAAAAAGGTTCCGGTATCGGCAGCGGTGTCTGAAAGTAGTTCTTGGAGAGTGAGACTGCGCGCTTTGGGAAAGGATTCTCCTTTTTTTAGATATTTTTTTATAAGATTCTGGTATTCCGGTGTTTCAGCGGAGAGAAAAGATCCGAGTTTCAAAAACGGTTCAATCGTTCCGCTTTCGCTTCCGAAAGAAAGAACGTCCACACAACCGAGTCCGTCAAGAAGTCCGACGGCATTCTGTGCAAAGAATTCTGCACTCTCGCAGGCATGGGTTGACGGCAGTTCGAAGACCAGATCCGCACCGCCGAGAAGTGCCATCCGGGTGCGCAGATGCTTGGAATACAAGGCGGGTGCTCCCCGCTGTACAAAATCTCCGCTCATGACAACGACGATATAATCGGCTCCTGTAAGTTCTCTTGTTTTCTGTATATGATAAGCATGTCCAGTGTGAAACGGATTATATTCCGCAATGATTCCGGCAATTTTCATGGTTGCACCTCAAAAAATACATAAATTATTTTCTCATTCTAACAGGGAAAATGCAGAAAAACAAGGCTTTCCGGAGAAATAGAGAATATATGTTAAAAAATTAACTAACCTTGTCACTGTAAAGGAAAAAGAGTATAATTTTATGTAGTGAGCAAAATAGGAAAGGAGTCATGAAATCATGGGATTTATTGACACAATCAAAGCAAGAGCAAAAGCTGATAAAAAAGTAATTGTACTTCCGGAAACCGAAGACAGAAGAACATATGAAGCAACTGCACAGATTCTGAAAGAAGGAATCGCAGATGTTGTTCTGGTTGGTAGCGAAGAAGCAATCAAAAAAGGCAGTGAAGGACTGGATATTTCCGGTGCAAAGATCGTAGATCCTGCTACATCCGAAAAAACACAGGGATATATTGACAAACTGGTAGAACTGAGAAGCAAAAAAGGTATGACACCGGAACAGGCAAAAGAGATTCTGTTAAACCAGTATCTGTACTACGGTGTTATGATGGTTAAAATGGGTGATGCAGACGGAATGGTATCCGGTGCATGCCACTCTACAGCAGATACACTGAGACCGTGTCTGCAGATCCTGAAAACAAAACCGGGAACAAAACTGGTATCCGCATTCTTCCTGATGGTAGTTCCGGATTGCGAATATGGCGCAAACGGTACTTTCGTATTTGCAGATTCCGGACTGAACCAGAACCCGAATCCGGAAGAACTGGCAGCTATCGCAGCTTCCTCCGCAGAATCCTTTAAACTGCTGGTTGAAGAAGAACCTGTAGTAGCTATGCTGTCCCATTCTACCAAAGGCAGTGCAAAACATGCCGATGTAGATAAAGTTGTAGAAGCTACAAGAATCGCAAAAGAACAGAATCCGGATCTGAAACTGGACGGAGAATTCCAGCTGGATGCTGCTATCGTACCGAGCGTTGGTGCTTCCAAAGCTCCGGGAAGTGAAGTAGCAGGAAAAGCAAATACTCTGATCTTCCCTGATCTGGATGCAGGAAACATCGGATACAAACTGGTACAGAGACTGGCAAAAGCAGAAGCATACGGACCTGTAACACAGGGTATCGCAAAACCTGTAAACGACCTGTCCCGTGGATGCTCAGCAGAAGATATCGTTGGTGTTGTTGCAATCACAGCAGTACAGTGCCAGGCGGAATAAAACAGATACATAAAAGTATGTTTAATTGGAGGAAGAAAACATGAACGTATTAGTAATCAACTGCGGAAGTTCATCTCTGAAATATCAGCTGATCAACTCCGATACAGAAGAAGTTCTGGCAAAAGGTCTCTGTGAGAGAATCGGAATTGACGGAAGACTGGTATACCAGAAAGCAGGATGCGACAAAGAAATCACAGAAGCTTCCATGCCGACACATAAAGAAGCCATCCAGATGGTTCTGGATGCCTTGACCAATGATAAAACAGGTGCAATCGCAAGCCTGAAAGAAGTAAATGCAATCGGACACCGTGTCGTACACGGCGGAGAAAAATTTGCGTCTTCCGTAGTTATCACAGACGAAGTAATCCAGGCCGTAGAAGAGTGCAACGATCTGGCACCTCTGCACAACCCGGCAAACCTGATCGGTATCCGTGTATGCGGCGAACTGATGCCAGGTGTACCGCAGGTAGCAGTATTTGATACCGCTTTCCATCAGACCATGCCTGCAAAAGCATATCTGTATGGTCTGCCACTGGAATACTATAAAAACTACAAAGTAAGAAGATATGGTTTCCACGGAACAAGCCACAGCTTCGTATCCAAACGTGCGGTAGAATTCCTGGGACTGAATCCGGAAAACTCAAAAGTAATCGTTTGCCACCTGGGTAACGGATCTTCTATCAGTGCCGTAGTAAACGGTAAATGTGTAGATACAACCATGGGTCTGACTCCACTGGAAGGCGTTGTTATGGGAACCCGTTCCGGTAACATCGATCCGGCTATCATGGAATTCATCGCAAAGAAAGAAAACCTGGATATCTCCGGTATGATGAATGTACTGAACAAAAAATCCGGTCTGTTCGGTCTGTCCGGCGGTCTGTCAAGTGACTTCCGTGATCTGAACGAAGCAGCAGAAGGCGGAAACCAGGATGCAGCAAATGCAATCGATGTTCTGGCATACGGTATCGCAAAATTCGTTGGCGGCTATGTAGCAGCTATGAACGGTGTAGATGCGATCGTATTTACCGCAGGTATCGGTGAGAATGCAATTCCGGTACGTGAAAAAGTAGTAAGCTATCTGGGTTACCTGGGAGTTACACTGGACAAAGATGCAAACGGACACAGAGGAGAAGAAATCGTAATTTCTACTCCGGATTCCAAAGTAAAAGTTGCAGTAATCCCGACAAACGAAGAACTGGCTATCTGCCGTGAAACAGTAGCTCTGGTATAAAAACAGAGAAAAACTGTAAGATTATATATAAAAGAAAGTCCCCTTCTGACTGTAAGCCGAAGGGGATTTTCTTCCCACTGAAAGACAGGACAATCTGCAACTATTGCAAAAATATTTCAGAAATATTGCAGGTTGTCAGGAAAAAACAGTTGACAAAAAGAAAATGCTTCTGTATAATTGGAGAAGTGTGGTTAGGAGTGAATTATGCTGATTGATTTATCCAAATTACTGACTCATGAAGGAAAGCAACAACAGGTAGAAATATTGCCGTCAGGAGATACTTTTTCCTGTGAACTGGGTGAGTTTTCTTATGGAGAGAATGAGCCGGTGATGCTGACGATCAAGCACAAAGAGAATCAGATTCTGAGTATCCGTGCGGAAGGTCAGGTTGCTGTATGGATTCCATGTTCCAGGTGTCTGGAGCCGGTGCTGGTATCGTGTCCGGTCGATTATGACGAGGAGATTGATATGAAGCTGTCCGAGGAAGAACGGATTGAGGCATTGGATGAAAGTAGTTTTATCCAGAACAAAGAGCTGGATACCGATAAGCTGTTGCATAATGAAGTACTAATCAATTGGCCAATGCGGGTACTCTGCAAAGAGGACTGTAAAGGAATCTGTAGCCGTTGTGGAGCAAATCTAAATCAGGGATCCTGTGATTGCGATACGGCAGATTTAGATCCCAGAATGGCTGTTATCAGTGATATATTTAAGAATTTTAAGGAGGTGTAACTGATGTCCATCTGTCCAAAGAATAAATCATCTAAAGCCAGAAGAGATAAAAGAAGAGCAAACTGGAAAATGGCTGCTCCGAACCTGGTAAAATGCAGCAAATGTGGTGAACTGATGATGTCTCACAGAGTTTGCAAAAACTGCGGAACATATAACAAAAAAGAAATCGTTGCGATGCTGCTTGCAGGGGGACAAGGAAGCAGATTGTTCGCATTAACTCAGAAGAAAGCAAAACCAGCCGTATCCTATGGTGGAAAATATAAGATCATTGACTTCCCACTGTCAAACTGTACAAACTCAGGAATTGACACAGTCGGAGTTTTAACACAGTATGAACCACTGGAGTTAAATGCATATATTGGTACTGGAGGATTCTGGGATCTTGACAGCTTAAACGGAGGTGCTTATGTTTTACCTCCATATATGAAGGGAGAAACAGGTAACTGGTACCGTGGAACGGCAGATGCGATTTATCAGAACATCAATTTCATTGATAATTTTGATCCAGATCATATCATTGTATTATCTGGTGACCAGATCTGTACCATGGATTATGACAAGATGCTTCAGTATCATAAAGAGAAAGGTGCAGATTGTACGATCTCAGTTCTGAATGTAACTTATGAAGAAGCAAAACGTTTTGGAATCATGAATACAGATGAAGATGAACGTATTTATGAATTCGAAGAAAAACCAGCAGAACCAAAGAGTACAAAAGCTTCTATGGGTATCTATATCTTTAAATGGAAACTGATCCGTCAGTATCTGATCGATGATGGAAATGATCCAGAGTCAGAACACGATTTTGGTAAGAACATTATTCCAAGAATGTTAGAAGATGGAAGAAAGATGTATGCTTACTCATTTGATGGATACTGGAGAGATGTAGGAACGATCGACAGTTTATGGGAAGCTAATATGGAACTTCTGGATGAAAATCCTCAGATTGACTTAAATGATGATAAGATGAGAATCTACACAAGAAACTTCTCATTACCTCCTCATTATATAGCACCAGGTGCATCTGTTAAGAATTCTATTCTTGCCGATGGATGTGTTATTGAAGGTGAAGTAGAGAACTGTGTCATCCATTCTGGTGTTAAGATTGGAAAAGGCAGTGTAGTTAAGAACAGTGTGATCATGAAAGATACTGTTGTAAGAACAGACTGTCAGATCGACAAAGCACTGATCGATGAAGAAGTAGTCATCGAGCAGGGATGCAAGGTTGGAGAAGGAAATAATGTAACTGTAATCGGATATCATTGTGTTGCATTAGAGAATGCGACTGTTGAAGACGGAGCAATGATCTACCCAGATACCATCTTACACTAGGAGGATTGAAGATATGGATAAACAGATGTTAGGTATTATCAATGCAGGAGAAGAAAATAGAAAATTAAAAGACCTTGTACGCTCCAGAAGTTTATCAGCACTTCCGGTTGGTGGACGTTATCGTACAGTTGACTTTATGTTAAGTAACATGGTAAATGCAGGGATTAAGAATGTAGGATTATTAACAAGAAGAAATTACGATTCACTGTTGAGCCATGTGAAAATACTGGGGATTAAACAAAAAACGTGGAGGATTATATATCTTCCCACCATATATTAATGATGCATCTCCATCCGGAGAATACGCAAGTGTTATGGATGGACTTCGTGGAACACTTGGATTTTTAAAGAAAGCAAAAGAAAAATATGTATTATTAGGACGTTCTTATGTGATCTGTAATGCAGATTTTCAGGATATGTTAGATAAACATATCAAATCTGGAGCAGATATCACACTGATGTATTTTGATAATAGTGATGATTCAACGAACTGCGATTATGATGGAGTTTATTTAAAAACAGATGAAGACGATAAAGTTCTTGATATGTGCTATTCTGAAGGAAAACATCGTTCAAATAAGAAGAGCATGGATGCTTATATCATGAAGACAACATTATTGATTGATTTTATTGAGACAGCGATCGCACATAATAAGAAACACTTTTTCTTTGATGTTATCGTTCCAAACTTCGATCGTCTTGTAATTCAGGGATATGAATATAAAGGATATGTAGGATGTATTACATCTTTAGAAGCATATTACAATGTAAATATGGATATGTTAAAACCAGATGTTTACAAAGAATTATTCTTGGGTAATAGAAGAATTTACACAAAATCTGCCGATGGAGCACCAGCAAAATACGGACCAAATGCGAAAGTCAGCAACAGCCTGATCAGTAGTGGATGTGAGATTGATGGTGAAGTTGAAAACTCTGTCATCTTCCGTGGATCACAGATTGCAGAGGGAGCTGTGATCAAGAATTCTGTTGTTATGGCAGAAGGATTTATCGCACCACAGGCAGAGATCAACCATACAATTTTAGACCGACACGTAAAAGTTTATTCAAATGCACACTTATCAGGATCATCAAACCATCCAGTATTTATTCCGAAAGGAGCAAGTGTTAATGAGTAATAACAATTCACTGAAAGTGCTGCTTGCAGGGGCAGAGTGTGCACCATTTGTGAAGCTTGGAGGGCTAGCAGATGTTATGGGAACCCTTCCAAAGGAATTGAATCAGATCGGTGCGGATGCCCGTGTGATCATGCCGTTTCATAGTCAGATGAAAGGGAAATATGGCGCACAGACAAGACATCTGGCAGATTTCAACATCAATTTTAGTGGTGGGGAAACATATGTAGGTGTAGAAGAACTGGTTTATAATGAAGTTACATATTATCTGATCGATAATGAAGGATTTTTTGGTGATGCGGTATATCGTGGTGGACTTGCAGAAGGAGAGCAGTATGCTTTCTTCTGCCGTGCCGTGATCGAAGCAGCAAGCCGTATTGGATTTATTCCAGACGTCATCCATTGCAATGACTGGCAGACAGGTCTGATCCCTATCTTACTCCGCACACAGTACGGACATTGGGATATTGGACATGCAAAGACGATCTTTACGATCCATAATATGATGTATCAAGGAGAATTTGGTTTCGATCAGTTTGAACATTGGTTAGGAATCGATCCAAAGTATGACACACCAGAATTTATGCATAACTATGAATGTGCAAGTTTCATGAAAGCAGCACTTGTGTTTGCAGATCGTTTAAGCACAGTAAGTCCAACTTATGCACAGGAGATTCGTGATCCAGCATTTGCATACCGTCAGGAAGGTATCTTAAATGCGAGAGCAGGAGATACATGGGGAATCTTAAATGGAATGAATCAGGAAGAATTTAATCCAGAGACAGATCCATTGATTCCATATCATTTTAACAAAGATGATCTTTCTGGAAAGAAGAAAGATAAACAGGAACTGATCAAGGCTCTTGGATTATCGATCACACCAGGAGTTCCGATCATCGGTATGGTTACAAGATTAACAGAGCAGAAAGGTCTGGATCTTGTGAAATACATGTTGGATGAGATCATGTGTACAGAGAATGTCGCATTTGTCATTCTCGGAACGGGTGATTATGAATATGAGGAATTTTTCCGTTACATGGAAGAAAAATACAAAGGAAGAGTATGCTCATATATCGCATATGATAATGCAGTTGCACACCAGATTTATGCAGGAAGTGATCTCTTCTTAATGCCATCCAAATTTGAACCATGTGGAATCTCTCAGATGATCGCACTTCGTTATGGAACACTTCCAATCGTACGTGAGACAGGTGGACTTCGTGATACAGTACAAAGTTACAATGAATACGAGGACACAGGAAATGGATTCTCATTTGCAAACTACAATGCACATGAGATGCTGGGAGCAATCCGTTATGCATTACAGACATTGCAGAGTCCAAAGAGAAAACATGGATTGATCCAAAGAGCGATGGAATCCGATAACAGTTTTGCAAAATCTGCAAAGATTTATCTTGATATGTATAATAGTGTATTATAAATTCAAAAGAAGAATGGGCATCTTATTTTAAGATGCCCATTCTTCATAAAGACAAAAAATGAGATAAATTTACAGGTCAAAGATAAAGACTAGAAAGGAGGCTTAGATCACAATGGACTATATGGACAGCAATAAGATCGGACAACGGATTGAGAATAAATTAATTCATGCACTTGGAAGAACGATCAGTGAGGCAACAAATGATGAGATCTATAAGGCAGCAGCGGAGTGTATCAGGGATGATACCATGATATCCTGGGCAGACAGCAGAAAAAGGATACAAGAGCAAGGAGTTAAGAAACTTTACTATATGTCAGTCGAATTTTTGATGGGAAGGGCATTTTCTAATAATCTGATCAATCAAGGATTATATGAGGCATATCGGGAAGCATTCTGGGAGATGGGACTTGATTTTGATAAGATCACGGATGAAGAAAATGATGCAGGACTTGGAAATGGAGGACTAGGACGACTGGCAGCATGTTTTTTGGATTCACTTTCTACGATGGAACTTCCAGTACTCGGATGCGGGATCCGATATGAATATGGAATGTTTCGTCAGAAAATTGTAGATGGAACGCAGATTGAGATGGAAGATGACTGGTTAAGAGATGGAAATGTTTGGGAGATCGAGCGCCCGGAATTAAGTGTGGAAGTACATTTTAATGGAACGATTCAGGAAAACTGGACAGAGAATGGATTAAAGATTGAACATAAAGATTATAATACCGTCATTGCAGTCCCATATGATGTACCGATCATTGGATACAAGACTAAGACGCCAGCAACTCTTCGTCTGTGGAGTGCCAGAAGCAAGCGGCGGTTCGATTTTCATTCGTTTAATGAAGGAATCTATGATAAAGCGATGGCAGACCAGACATTTGCAGAAGCAATCTCGAAAGTCTTATATCCGTCAGATGATCATATGCAGGGTAAAATGCTGCGTTTAAAACAGTTTTATTTTCTGGCATCTGCAACGATGCAGTCGATGATCAAGAGACATAAAGCAGTATTTGATGATCTGAACTCCTTGCCAGAACATGTTGTCATTCAGATCAATGAGACACATCCGGCATTGGCGATGCCAGAACTTATGAGGATCTTGATGGATGAAGAAGATTTTGGATGGGATGAGGCATATGGTATGGTCAAGAAGATATTTCATTATACGAATCATACGATCATGACAGAAGCAATGGAATGTTGGGATGAGAATATGTTTCGTTTACTGCTTCCAAGAATCTATCAGATCATTTGCGCGATCAATGAGAAATACTGTCAGAAACTTTCCGTATATTACAGCAAGGAAGAAGAAAAGATCGCACAGATGGCAGTGATCGGAAACAATGAGATCCGCATGGCAAACCTATGCGTAGCTCTTTGCCGCAGGATCAATGGTGTTTCAAATCTTCACGCTGATATTTTAAAAACGAGGATTTTTAAAGGATCTTATCAGATCTTTCCACAAAAATATCTTGCGATCACAAATGGGATCACACACAGACGCTGGTTAGCACTGGCCAATCAGGGGCTATATCATCTGGTAAGAGAGTATGTGAAAGGGGATATTTTAAAGGATTACCGTCTGTTTGAACAGATCCTTCCATATAAAGATGACAAAGAATTTTGTAAAAAATATGAGAAGGTCAAACGAAATAATAAGATCCGTTTTGCAAAGTATATCAAAGAAAAGCAAGGGATCGAAGTGAACCCAGAATCTATTTTTGATGTTCATTGCAAACGTTTGCATGAGTATAAACGACAGCTGTTAAAATGTCTGCATATCATTTATATATATCAGAAGATCAAAAAAGATCCAGCATGTATTACAACACCGATCACATTTATTTTTGCGGCGAAAGCAGCACCGGGATATGCCAGGGCAAAAGAGATCATAAGGCTGATCCATTCCATTCAGGAAATGGTGAATAAAGATCCAGATATGGACGGAAAGATTCAGGTGGTTTTCGTAGAAAATTATTGTGTATCGGTTGCGGAGATGCTGATTCCGGCAGCAGATATCAGTGAGCAGATTTCTACCGCAGGAATGGAAGCATCTGGAACAGGAAATATGAAATTTATGATGAATGGTGCATTGACGATCGGCACTATGGATGGAGCCAATATAGAGATCGCAGAGCGTGTAGGTCAGGAGAATATCTTTATCTTCGGGGACAGCGCTGAGGGTAATTACAATAAAAAAATGTACCATACATACAATCCAGGGATTATTTTCGAGAATCATCCAGGAATCCGTGATGTATGTAATTGTCTGATCGAAGGAAATCTGTTACGATACGGAAACAGAAAATATTCAGAGATTTACCAGAATCTTTTATTTGGGGAATATGGAGAGGCAGATCCATACTACATACTTGCAGATTTTCCGTCTTATATTGAAACATATGAAAAAGTATATCATTTGTATGTCGATCATAAGGATGAATGGATTAAAAAAGCAATTGTTAATACAGCAAAATCCGGATATTTTTCATCAGACCGAACGATTGAGCAATATAATGAAAAAATCTGGAATCTGAAACCAGTAAAATAAGAGTTACAAAAAAGATGAGATTAAATTATGATTCATAACGCGTCAATAGAAAAATACAGAACTCCCGTAGGTGCAGTCACATGTGGAAGCGAGATGATGATCCGCCTGTATGATGTAGGGCAGGAAGTCAATAAGGCAGAGATCATCATGTATTCTGAAAGTTTTCACCGGGAGTATGAGATGAAACGAAAAAAAGACTGCATGGAAGAACACATAAAGATGACCAGTGAAGCAGGTGTTGTCTGGTATTATTTCAGAATCTGGGAACATGGGAAATGTTATTTTTATGGAGCCAGACATGGGAAGACACAAGGAGAAGGAATGATCGTTGATGACAACCCGGATAGTTTTCAGATTACCGTATATGAAGAAGATTTCGATACCCCAAGGTGGATGTCAAAAGGAATCATGTATCAGATTTTCCCAGATCGTTTCTGTCAGGGAAACAAAGAAAATATGAAACGTGGGAAAGCATATCATGAAAGTATGGGAAGAACGGTCTATCTGCATGATGACTGGGAAGAACAGCCAGTATTTGGACCACTTCCAGGAAAAGAATTTTATGATCCATGTGATTATTTTGGTGGAGATATTGAGGGAATCATATCCAAACTTGATGATCTGAAACGATTGGGGATCAGTTGTATTTATCTGAATCCGATTGGAGAAGCAGCATCAAACCACCGCTATAATACATCAGATTATAAGAAAGTCGATCCATTCCTTGGAAATAACGAAGATTTTAAGCGGCTATGCCAGCTTGCAAAAGAACGCAGGATTCATGTGATCTTGGATGGGGTATATTCCCACACTGGGGATGATAGTGTCTATTTTAACAAAAAGGGAAATTACGAAGAACCAGGGGCATATCAAGGGGAAGAGTCAAAGTACTATGATTGGTATGACTTTAACGAAGATGGAACTTATAAGAGCTGGTGGGGGTTTGAAACACTGCCGGAAGTCAATGAATTAAATGAAAAGTTTGTTGATTACATTATCACAGGAGAAGATTCGGTGATCAAGCATTGGTTAAAACTTGGAGCATCAGGATTCCGTCTGGATGTTGCAGACGAACTTCCAGATGAATTTATCTTTAAATTGCGAAGTGAATTAAAGAAGAAATTCAAGAATTATACACTGATCGGTGAGGTATGGGAAGATGTCACAACCAAAGAAAGTTACGGAACGAAACGTAAATATGCTTTGGGTAAAGGCTTAGACAGCGCAATGAACTATCTGCTGAAAGTCAACGTTACAGATTATTTACTCGGTAATCAAAGTGCCAAAGATATGAAGACATTCTTGATATCCCAGCAGTGTAATTATCCAAAACCATTGTATTATGCACTGATGAACCTGTTATCTTCTCATGATATTCCAAGAATTCGGACAACACTTGCAACTGGAATGAATGAGAATCTGCCATCGAGAGAGCAGCAGGCAGAATATGTTATAACATCAAAGATGGATCAGAAAGGAAAAGCACTCACAAGACTTGCAATGGCAGTTCAGTTCTTTGTCCCAGGAATGCCATGCATTTATTATGGAGACGAATATGGAATGCATGGACTGATGGACCCATTTAACCGAGGAGCATTTTTTGAAAATGACAAAGAAACCTATCAGGAAGTTTTGAGACTGACTAGCCTTAGAAACCGGGAAAAAGTCTTACAGACAGGATATGCATTATACATGGCACCGACTGAAAATGTCCTTGCGATCTTAAGATTTATCAGTGAGAAAAAAGATGTCTTTGGAGAAGCAAGTGAGAACAAAGCAATATTACTTCTCGTCAATCCGACGATGAAAAAAGAAGAGATCAATCTAGATCTCAACAAGGTCAAAGAAGGTGTAAATGAGAATGCATTACAGGCGCTGTTAAAGAACTTGAGCAACGCTGTGATCAAGGCAAATGTAGCACCTATAGATTATAAAGTGATAGAGTTATAAAAGAAAAAAAGAAAAAGGATCTGCAGATCAAAGATACATAAAGTATCAAAAGGGTTTGCAGATCCTTTTCTTATATTCTAGGTTCAACTCAAATTTAATTCTTAGCAGTGAGGGCTTCACTCTCAGCAGCAAGTATTTCATCTTCATCTTCATCACTCATGGAATAAGCAATATTCACACTATGATCAGCAATACGCTCTAATTCAGAAAGCATATCGGAGAACAATAAACCAGCTCTTGGCTCACATTCGCCTTTGGCAAGACGTTTGATATGGTGTTTTTGATATCTGCGTTCCATTTTGTCAATCGAAGCTTCCAGAATTGCAATCTCAGCAAGCTTTTCTTCAGGTTTGTTGACACCATCTTGTTCCATGAAACACTCCAGGGAAAGTTTTAACAGTTTGGAAACAGCAGTGTACATCTTTTTGATTTCTTCTTTTGCATCTCCAGTAAGTCCAGTGTTATGTTTGATCTCTGTTTTTGTAAAATCAGCAAAATTTTCTGCGTGATCACCGATACGTTCGATATCATTAACAACATAAAACATGGAACCCAAGATCTTCTGATCGGCTAAAGGCAGTGATAGCTGGTTGGACTTTACCAGATAATCAGTGATCGCATGACTGACATTATTGATATCTTCCTCGCGATGATAGATTTTATCAACAAATTCATCGGATTGATTTAGAAATCCGTGGATGGCATGGTCTAAATTCTCCTGTGCCATATTAGCCATACGTCTTAACTCATTCTTCGCCTGAGGGATCATTGTTGCAGGAGATTTTAAGGAAATCTCTGTAATATACTGCAGTTCATTATGGTGAACTTTTTCATCTTTTCCACGGATGATCTTCTCTGTTAATGCAACAACTAAAGGTGTACATGGGAACATAAATAATACTTCAATGATCTTAAATGTTGTATGAGCATTTGCAACACTTCGTCCAAGATTTCCACCGGAAATACTTAAGAAAAAGTTTGTGATAGGAGTAAGTGCAAAGCTAAGTCCTGTAAAGATGATGATACTTCCAAATATATTAAATAAGAAATGAATCATCGCAGCACGTTTTGCACCTTTGTTACCACTTAAGCTGGCAAGCAATGCGGACACACAAGATCCCATATTACATCCAAGAATAATAAAGAAGCAGATTGGAAGATGTAATAATCCCTGAGATGCCATCAAAAGAACGATACTTACAGTAACAGAAGAACTCTGTAAGATCGCAGTCATGATAAATCCAAATAAAACACCAAGGAAATGGTTATCCAGTGTCTGAAGGTAAGATGTGATCAAAGGTGAATCCCTTAACACAGACATAGCACTTGACATGGAAGTTAATCCCATAAATAAAACACCAAATCCAAGAATAACTTCTCCCACTTTCTGGACGGTAGGATTATTCATAAATAATACCATAATAACACCCGCCATTAAAAAGACAGGGGCAATCTCAGAAAGGTTAAAAGAAACAAGCTGGGAAGTAACAGTAGTACCAATGTTAGCACCAAGGATAACTCCAGCAGCCTGAGACAGGTTCATAAGCCCTGCATTTACAAAGCTGACTACCATAACAGTAGCAGCACTAGAGGACTGAATAACAGCGGTAAAAAAGATTCCGACTAACATACCCGTTAAACGGTTTGTAGTAAATATTTC
>ENA-OPCI01001298-OPCI01001298.1-human-gut-metagenome-genome-assembly--contig:-NODE-1298-length-14439-cov-8.605812_pt1 | contig 14439 bp, 18 predicted proteins | sample MGYA00241564_ERZ501479 | MGnify/ENA primary metagenome ERZ501479 (study PRJEB25962, sample SAMEA2042630) | human gut metagenome | biome: human gut; feature: human-associated habitat; material: faeces...
TGCTATATTGGGAGTGTTGGTGTCTATTAACTTATTACGAACAGAAGGAACAGTATCTCTTTAGTGATTTTGGGATTTTTATACACATTTGCCTTAATTGCTTATGCAGGCGGTGAAGTGGACGCTATCGAATTTTCAACATATGAAAATATTTGGACTTTAATAAATGCTTTGCAAACCGTAGCTTACGCTGTTTTAATTTCTGTTATGTTTTCAACATTTATCATCAAAGAGTATGCTGGAAAACTTAATTTACTTTTGTTTACTTATCCTGTTGATAAATCTACCCTTTTGAAAGCGAAAGTATTATTAGTAGCTTTTAGTGGAATTGGTGGTATGCTTCTCGGAAGTGCTTTGATTTTTTTAATTTTCTTTATTACTGAACGCATATTCCCTCTAGTTCCCGATACTTTTTCTTTTGGAAATATCATTAAAATATGGAGTGAGTTATTATTATGTTCTGTGTACGCTTTATGCGTTGGCATAGTAGCTACAAAAATAGGATTTATAAAAATGTCTGTGCAGACAACGATTGTCAGTGCAATTATTATAGCTAGTTGTTCAGCAAATGTTATTTCTACTATGAGTTATACTAATTTTCCTTTTCTCTTTTTGTGGGGGATTATGGCTATAATTTCCATAATAAGTTATTGTAATATTGTACACAAAACAATTCGTATGGATATTTAATAAAAACAAAGTTTATTATGTCTTGAATAATGATTTTAGTAGCGTATTTGAATTTCAGTTTTAATACTGATGAATTTATAAATTTGCAATTATGATAAGAAAGGTTAAATATGATAAGTCTAAGAAAACGAGATATAAAAAAGGCATTAAAAGCTGGTGCAAAGGCTGGCGGTGTATCATTGGCTGATGTTCGGGCTGATATTGAAGCAACGATTGATGAAGCTATGGATAGTGCCGACCCAGAGGTGCAGACAAATTTCAAAAAGTATTTTGGAAATAAACGCCCTACACCAGAAGAATATATTTACAAGACAATGAGCGACGAAGTGTATCAAGCCTTTCAAAACATACTGAAACACCGCAGGAAACAGAAGAACCTTGTGATTGACGGATATAGTGTTTTTTTATTCATCAACCGCAATGGCAATCCACAAGTGGCAGTAAATTATGAAGCTGTATTCCGAAAACTTGTAGACAAGTACAACAGCAAGCATGAAGAACCGTTACCGAAGATTACACCTCATGGTCGAGTTATAATAAGGACAAGTTAGAAAACTCCAGTAAATACAAGGGGTTGCACTAATTTAGTCCTTATTTTTAACTCCCTGAAAAAGGGAAAAATAAGACAGCGCTGTCATTCCAGAATATGAATTATTACAGATCCAGACTGGAAATGGATTTGTGTAAGACAAGAGTAAAAACAACAGAATTATTGTAATTATAGGACTGAATTAGCTCGCACGGAATATAGATTCCGGTTGTCTAATTCAGTCCTCTTTTTGATTGACGACGATGAAAGGTGATGAAAAATGGCTAGAATTATTTCTATTGTAAACCAAAAAGGGGGAACGGGAAAATCCGCATGTACAGCTAATTTAGCAGTAGGATTAGCACAAAAGAATATGAAAGTGTTAATCGTTGATGCCGATCCACAGTCTGATGTATCTGCAGGATTTGGATATCGTGATTGTGATGAAAGTAATGAAACACTTACAGCTCTTATGGATACAGTAATGAAAGATGAAGATATTCCTTCAGACTGTTATATCAGGCATCAGGCAGAAGGAATAGACATTATCTGTTCTAACATTGGACTGGCAGGTACGGAAGTACAGTTGGTAAATGCAATGAGTAGAGAATATGTATTGAAACAGATTTTATATGGTATCAAAGATCAATATGATGTAGTCATCATTGATTGTATGCCATCATTGGGAATGATTACGATTAATGCGCTGGCTGCATCAGATGAAGTCCTCATTCCAGTTGAAGCATCCTACCTGCCAATCAAAGGATTGCAGCAGTTGTTAAAAACAATCGGTAAGGTCCGTAAGCAGATTAATCCGAAGCTGCAAGTCGGAGGTATTTTGTTTACGATGGTCGATGCTCATACGAATGATGCCAGAAATAACATGGAACTTCTCAGAAATGTATATGGAAGTCAAATTCATATCTTTGATAATTATATTCCATTTTCTGTAAGAATGAAGGAAGCAGTCAGAGAAGGACAGAGTATTTTCTCTTATGATCCGAAAGGCAAAGCTACAGAAGCTTATCGGAGAGTGACGGAGGAGGTGCTGAAAGATGCCATCTAAAAAAAGAGCAACTCCCATTTCCTTACAGCCACTTGATGCGTTGTTTGGAACAAACGAAGAAACAAACAATGGAATTTGTGAGATAGCAATAGGAAGCCTTCATCCATTTCCAAATCACCCGTTTCAAGTAAAAGATGATAAGAAAATGGAAGAATTATCAGAAAGCATTACACAATATGGCGTGTTGGTTCCTGGTATTGTGCGGTTGAGAGGGTCCGGTGGTTATGAGCTGGTAGCTGGCCATAGGCGAAAACGAGCATGTGAACTTGCGGGATTAGAGAAAATGCCTGTTATCATCAAAGATCTTACAGATGATGAAGCGACGGTGATCATGGTAGATTCCAACATTCAACGAGAAGAGCTGCTGATCAGCGAAAAGGCATTTGCTTATAAAATGAAATATGAGGCGTTAAAGCGTCAGGGGAAACGGTCTGATTTAACTTCTTGCCAAGTTGGCAAGAAGTTGGCGGCGGAAGAAGTCAGTCAGAATACAGGAGATAGTTCCAGACAGATTCTTCGATATATTCATCTGACAGAGTTAATCACAGAGCTTTTAGAACTGGCAGACGAGAAGAAGCTTCCCTTTAATACAGCTGTTGAAGTTTCATATTTGAGAAGTGAAGAACAACAGATATTGCTTCAGTATATGAGTAATCACAATATGGTACCATCCATGAAGCAGGCAAAGGAATTGAAGCAGATTTCAAAAGAGCGGATGTTGACGTATTCAGAGATTGACCAGATTTGCATGAATGAAAGTACTGAAAAAGTTCAAGTGCAGATTCCGGCGAAAAAGTTGAAACAATATTTTCCAGAGACATATACAAAGACTCAGATGGAAGAAATTATATTTATGCTTCTGGCATCGTGGGCAGAAAGAGAGGGTGAAGAATGAGCAATGAAGATATGGCAAGTAGAATACAAGTCTATCTGAAAAAGATAGAAAAGATACGTGTTAAACAGATGAAAAGAGAGAAGTTTAAACATTTGTTGAAAACATTAAGATTATCAGCAGGAAGAAAGTGAAAGTATGGCTTTAAAAAATGTACGAAGATATGATGCGAACGGAAGGGAGCTTACGGAGAAAGATCTGGAAACCTTTCGATTGGATTCTCCTGTGGTTAGAGAAATATTGGCAAACCTCAATCGGGAGGTGACGGAAGGAATCAGACAGAAGGAGAAAAAAGGTGACGATTGAAGATGTAATTAAAAAATCAATATTGCCACTGGCATTTATACTATTCTGGTTCTGGATCGTATCCACTATCATGAAAGTCAGTGGAAAGACAGACTTGTTCTGGTGGATATTTCTTTCCGGACTTCCATTTGGAATACATAAAATGCGGTTGATCCTAATTTCAAAAGGAATGGATATAACAGCAACACTTGGGATGGCTGCATTAAGTGTCATCATTGGAGCTTTGATCGGAAGTATCATGATTCCAGTGTATGTAATCCGTGCGGTATACGTTTTCTTACGATATATCATCGGAAAATAATTGAATATTTGATAAGAGGCAGGCTTGCGAAAATAAAATCGTAAGCCTGCCTCTTTTTTTGTACCCAAAATCAGGCAATTTAGGGGAAATCCCTTTTGCAAATATATATACTTGGAGGATTTATAAGATGAGAGAGCGAATTGAAAGTAAGCATGTAACAAAGGAAATCAAAAGTCAGATGCCAGTGATTCCGGTGGAAATTGTTAAAGAAAGAGGCTGTACGTTCTGCCCGTATTATTTGGGCAATTATGAGAAACAGCCACGTTGTATGATGAAAATCTGTGCCTGGGATGATGAAAATGAGCGTTTCCATCCAGTTCTTCGTGAACTGATTCCGTTTTACAAAGAGAAAATGGAAAAAGCAGAAGAAAAGTTCCTGGCAATGAAAAAGATTTATACGACCCTGTTAGGAATGTTTGCCGATGAAATGAAGCAGGAAGAGTTGGAAAAAGATGAATGTTACGGATGTGCCTATGGAAAATGTGGACCATGTATCGGTATCTGTTACAAATCAATGAAAGCATAGGAGGGGTATGCCAATGAATACAACAATTATTTCCGGGCGATTGGTAAGAAATCCCGGATACAATGAAGTGGAGAATGAAAAAGGACTTCATAAGATTGCCAAGTTTGTTCTGGCAGTCAGAAGAAATTATTCTGATGAAGTCAGTTTCATTCCGGTAAAGGCTTTTGCAAAGAAAGCAGAATTTGCCAGAGATTATCTGATGCAGGGAACGAAGGTCATGGTGGAAGGCGAGATTGTCACAGGTAATTATGAAGATAAGGATACCGGAAAAAAGATCTATACCACCGAAGTGTATGCTAACCGGATTGAATTCGCAGGTGCAAAAATGGTTGACAGACCACCATTTCCAGAAGATGCGGAAGGGTTCTTAGAGATTCCAGAGGGCATGGAAGAGGAAATGCCGTTTAGATAGAGGAGGATAAAAGATGGTTTCAGTAGATCAGGCGTATATGGTAGGGCATATGAAAAATGCCGATGGAAGTATCAATAACAAAAATGTAGTGCTGTCAGCAGCATGTGAAGCAGCGGAACTGTTCCAGTGCATGATGTCAGTAAATCAGAAACTGGAGGACTGGCAGAGATTTAACCACACCTTGGAGATGCATCTTAGAAGTGTGGAATGTGAGAAAATCCATGATATCTGTCAGGCGGTATATGGAATGAAACATCCGTCCGATGAACTGGAAGGATTGTATCTGGCAAGAGAGGATGAACAGATATGCCTGCTGTACTATCAGGTATTTGTAGGGATGCTGGAAATCAATATTAATTCAGCCGAAGTGCTGTACAAACAGAAGGAGGAAATAATCAATGAGTAAGATGGAGTATATGCCGGTAGATTGTTTGCAGGTGCCAAAGATGCTGTTCCAGGTGGAAGAATTCAAAAATCTATCAAATACAGCAAAAATTTTATACAGCTTATTTCTGGATCGTTTGAAATTTGCGGTGCAGAATGGCTGGGTAGATCATAATGGAGATCTGTTTGTTATCTATCCAAAAAGCGAAATGAAGAAAGATCTGAATACGACTCGATATGGCGTAGATCAGGCAGTACAGGAACTTGTTAAGATTGGAAAGCTGGTGCGTATTGTTCAAAACGATGGAAAGGCGAACCACTTTTATATCAATGATATTTATGAAAATGAGATGGAGGAAGAATCAATGATGACATTAGATAGAATTTTGTCAAATATGCCGATGGAAGAAAGAGGAATTATCATGGACAAGATGGTGAAAGCATCCAGAGATATTCTGGGAACAATTGCAGATATGGGATATCTGGATGAATATGAGACACCACTGACTTCTATGGAAGAGCGTGGTTATTACGATGAAGAAGGTAATCTTGATATTGATGCCGTAGAAGCCGATGGCTATGAGTTTGGTATGGATCTGGCATTTGGCGTGTTATCTGTTTGTGAAGGAAAGCCTGAACGTGTGCTGGAAATTCAGCAATATGTAAATGAACAGTATGAGTGCTGCTCTAATAAGAAGTTTATGAAAGTTCTGGAAACGATCGCACGAATGAATGGAAACGAGGAAGTTTATATCGAGGATATGTATGCCTGCAATAAAGAGGCAAGGAATTATTATCTGAGTGAGTTAATGATGTGCTTTAACTTTGTGTTTAATGAGATGTGTCATGGAACAGGCAGTGCAGCAGGTTGTGATTTTAATAATGAAGAAGAATAGGAAATAAATTATGGCAGATTTTGAATACTTTAGAGCAGAAGAATCTGACCAGTTTTCTTTTTTTCGGATACCAAAAGCTCTGTTCACAGAAAAAGAGTTTGCAAGCCTGTCCACAGACGCAAAGCTCCTTTACGGAATTCTGCTTGATCGAATTAGCCTATCCAAGAAAAATGGCTGGATTGACAGTGATGGTTATGTCTATATCATTTACACGATCGCAGAATTGCAGGAACTGTTGCGAATGTCGCATACGACAGTGACAAAGCTTCTTTATGAGCTTGACAGTGTGCATGGGATTGGATTGATCGAACGGTATCGGCAGGGGAATAATCGTCCTTCTGTCATATATGTGAAAAATTTTGTGAAACGGAGCAGAGGAAAGCCAGTAAGATACTTTGCTTCTGGAACGCCAGAAACTGGAAATCCAGACTGCAAGGAATTGGAAATCCGGATTGCAAGAAACTGGAAGTCCGGAACGCAAAAAAATAGAAGTCCGGACTGCAAGAATCTGGATGGAAGTAATACTAAGATAAATAAGACTGAAAAGAATCATACTGATAAGAGTAAGAGCAATACTCCCACTTTGGAAGAAAAATTCAGTCAGTATGGTAGATTTAAAAATGTTGTTCTGTCGGAAGCTGAACTGCAGGAGTTGATGATGCTATTTCCATGGGATTACCAGAAACGGATTGATCATCTTTCTGTTTATATGAAATCCAGTGGAAAAGAATATCAGAACCATTTTGCAACAATCTGTCTTTGGGCAGAAAGGGATGGAACCAGGGCAGGAATAGACAAATATGAATTTCAGGAAGGAGAAAGCCTGTGATGGAAAATAAAGTAACAGCAGATTATGTGGACGAAGAGGGATGTCTTCATTGTGGCATCTGTGGAAAAAGAAAACAGATGAAAGTCAGTCTGATGGGATTTAAGCATGTAGTGTCTTGTTTGTGCGAATGCGAGGTGAAAGCCAGACAAGAACTGGATGAAAAGATGCAGCGGGAAGAAGCACAGCGATTGCTTTATCAGAGAAAATCCGTCGGACTTCGGGAAAGAAGATTCTGGGAATGGAAATTTGAAAATGACAATGGAAGCAACCAGAAGATACTAATTGCCAGGCAGTATGTAGAAAACTGGACAGATATGAAGAGAAAAAATGTAGGATTGCTTTTGATGGGACCAGTTGGAACTGGGAAAAGTTTCTTTGCAGGCTGTATTGCAAATGCACTTTTGGAACAGGGAGAACGTGTCATGATGACGAATTTTTCCAGGATCTTAAACGAAATGACCAGCTATCAGGCAGATAAGAACCAGATTATACAAAATCTTGTGGATTATCCGCTGCTGATTATTGATGACTTGGGAATAGAACGAAATTCCGAGTTTGCTTTGGAGCAGGTCTATAATGTGATAGACAGCCGTTATTGTAAAATGCTTCCGCTGATCGTAACAACGAATCTGGGACTGAATGAAATGAAATCCACAGATTTGGATACTGCCCATCAGCGTATTTACAGTAGAATACTTGAAATGTGTGTTCCCATCTATTGTGGTGGAGAAGATAAGAGAAAAGAAGAAGGGACAGAAAAACTCGTACAGGTGCAGAACCTGATTACCGGTTAATCTGTCTTTTTTCATTAAAGGGGGTGATTGCCATGATTACAGATCTGGACAGCAGTTGAATCGCTGAAAGGAGGGAAAAGTCATGCAGGAAGAGGTAACTCAGAAAACGGTCACGTTCTGTATTCGGGCTACTAAGATTACAGCAGACCTGTTGAAAAAGGTTCTTGTTGCGTATCTGCGTCATCAGAAGCAGAAATCAGTAGAGAAGAAAGCACAGAAAAATCAGCCGAAACAGGGAAAGGTCACGGTAAAAGAGCTGGCAAAACAGAATGCCGGGATGGTCAATATCGAGATCACGGACAAAAATATCAAGTCCTTTGAACGGTATGCCAGAAAATACGGGATCAATTATGCTCTGAAAAAAGACAAGAGCAAAGAGCCACCGGTTTATCTGGTATTCTTCAAGGGACGTGATCAGGATGCCCTCAATGCTGCTTTCCGTGAGTTTTCCCAGAAACAGATTCAAAAAGCGAATAAGCCTTCCATTCATAAGCGTCTTGCAGCTTACCGGGCAATGATGCCAAAGAAGACGAAGGACAAAGTAAAGAACCGGCATCAGGAGCAGAGTCGATGAAAAAGAAAAGCGGCAAAACTCTGATGCAGAAGTGGAAGAATAAAATCGGGGGTAAGCTGTCCGCCCTGGATAAAAAGAAACTGGTTCTTACAAATATCCCTTATGCTCTGGCTGCTTTCTATGCAGACCGGGGATTTTTTCTTTACAGGAACAGTCCGGGAGAAGATATGGGGAACAAACTTTTATATGCAATGGAACACGCAGACCGGATTTTTGCTGGTTTTATGTTAAGCAATAACTGGAAAGATCTGCTAGCAGGTATTGTTGTTGCAGTCGTTCTGAAAGTGTTGGTCTGGCAGAAACAGGCAGACGCAAAGAAATTACGGAAAGGCATCGAGTATGGTTCAGCCAGATGGGGAACCGCAGAGGATATCAAGCCTTATATGTCGGAAGATTCATGGATGAACATTCCATTGACAGCAACAGAAGCACTGACTATGGAAAGCAGACCGAAGCAGCCGAAGTATGCAAGAAATAAAAATATAGTGGTCATCGGCGGCAGTGGTTCCGGTAAGACACGTTTTTTCGTAAAACCATCGGTCATGCAGATGAACTGTTCCATGGTCATTACAGATCCGAAAGGCACTCTGATCGAGGAGTGCGGGAAGATGTTAGCAAAGGGACCACCTAAGAAAGATAAGAATGGAAATATTATGAAAGATAAATCAGGAAAAGTGGTACACGAACCATATGTGATTAAGGTTCTGAATACTATCAACTTTTCCAAATCGCTTCATTACAATCCATTTGCTTATATACGGTCTGAAAAAGATATCCTGAAGCTGGTGACAACAATCATTGTAAATACCAAAGGCGAAGGGGAAAAAGCTTCCGAAGATTTTTGGGTGAAAGCAGAGAAGCTGTTGTACACGGCATTGATTGCTTTTATCTGGTATGAAGGAGATGAAGAGGAAAAGAATCTGAATACCCTTCTGGATCTTTTGAATGAAAGCGAAACCCGTGAAGAGGATGAAACTTACCAGAATCCAGTGGATATGATGTTCCAGGAACTGGAAGAAAGAGATCCGCAGCACTTTGCGGTCAGACAGTATAAAAAATACAAAATGGCCGCCGGCAAAACCGCAAAATCGATTTTGATTTCCTGTGGAGCCAGACTTGCCCCATTTGACATCGCAGAGCTTCGTGAGATCATGTCTTATGATGAAATGGAACTGGATAAGATCGGTGACAGGAAAACAGCCTTGTTTCTGATTATGTCCGATACAGATACAACCTTCAACTTTGTGATTGCGATGCTGCAGTCACAGCTTTTCAATCTGCTTTGTGATAAGGCAGACGATGTATATGGTGGAAGACTTCCGGTGCATGTGCGTGTCATCGCTGATGAGTTTGCCAACATCGGGCAAATTCCTCAGTTTGACAAGCTGATTGCAACTATCCGAAGCAGGGAAATCTCTGCTTCTATTATTTTGCAGTCACAGAGTCAGCTAAAGGCAATGTACAAGGATAGTGCAGATACCATTCTGGGTAACTGTGATACTACACTATTTCTTGGTGGAAAAGAGAAAACTACCTTAAAGGAAATGAGTGAACTTCTGGGTAAGGAAACCATTGATCTGTATAACACTTCGGAAACGAGGAGCAATCAGAAGTCCTTTGGATTGAATTACCAGAAAACAGGCAAACAGCTGATGACAGAAGATGAGATTGCAGTCATGGATGGAGGAAAATGTATCCTGCAGATCCGTGGTGCCAGACCATTTTTCTCGGACAAATATGATATCACGAAACACAAAAACTATCGGCTTCTTGCAGATGAAAACGAGAAGAACCGGTACAAAGTTGAGAAAGAGTTAAATCCGCAGTATACACCGAAATCTGAAGAAGAGGTGGAAGTAATTCATGTAGAACTGTCGGAGTAACCTTGGGAATGAACGAAAAATAATGAGGAAAGGAATAACTGACATTAGGTGCGCCGGCTTTTTAGTCGGTGTTTTTTCATTCCCGTAAACACCTGAAAGAAGTCAGTTTTGGTGAATGTATATGGCATTTTTTAGCAGTGCAATTACAACTTTAAAAACTCTTGTAGTCGCAATCGGCGCAGGTCTTGGCGTGTGGGGTGTCGTAAACCTTCTGGAAGGATATGGAAACGACAATCGTGCGACACGTTCGTAAGTGAAAAGCTTGCGCACAAAGTCGAAGGGCAATTGTAGCCCGAAACTTTGGAGAACTGATATTCCGATGGGTGAAATGAGGGGGTAACGTCCCGAAGCGCCACCCTAATACTCCGAATGGCGGGGAGCATGCAACGGCTCTCTCCAAAAGTTTATAGAGCTCGGTGAAGTCGGCAGAGAGCAACCGTAAGACTGGTTTTCAGACCAGACACGAAAGCTGTCCAGAGGTGGATGGTGTTGCCTATATGCCGGGGGTCGGATATCCATGGTGAGAATGTATGAAAATACTGACGAAATTCTGAATGTACGAGTCTAAACGTTGATGCTGTCGAAAGGCAGTACACCTTTCATGGTGGTATCTGTGGGCGAGTAAAATTGGTTGTTATGAAAGTCCATGCATCGTTACAGGCGGTGCGGTTATGCATGACCAGATACAGGCTTAGAGGAAGAACCTAAAGATATCCAATGATAGGAATATCGGAACGTGGAAAGCTGGGAACACGGAGGCGGTTGCAAGCCAGTGATGTGGTGGATGGGAATACCTTCGTGAGAGGGCAATAACCATTCTTTATTCCAGTGAGAGTAGTGGCACAGTACCTGTGAAGCCGTGAATAAGTAAGCGGTGGAGGGATAGCCACAAGTCGAATTCAGCAATGAAAATGAAAACACAACAAACACAGCTTCGAGTATGACAAAGAAAATCCAAACCGAAGGGAGAGGATGCCTGTGTTGACTTCGGGGCAGCAAGAAAGGAAAAGTAAACAGAGAAAAATCCGCAACTCAGAGTATTACGACATGGAAGGTACTTTTGACAGGCTGTATGCAGAAAGTAAGAAAGATAAAACCTTCAACCATCTGATGGAAATCATCGGGAGTGAAGAAAATATCAAGCTTGCATACAGAACGATAAAGAAGAATACAGGAAGTGATACTTCGGGAGTGGATAAAAGGACGATAGCCGACCTTGCAAAGTTAAGCGAGGAAGAATACGTCCGTCTCATACGGAAACAATTCAGTAATTACCATCCACGACCCGTAAGGCGAGTGGAGATACCAAAGCCCAATGGAAAGACCAGACCTCTGGGAATTCCAACTATCGTAGATCGGATCGTACAGCAATGTATTTTGCAGGTCATGGAGCCGATATGTGAAGCAAAATTCAGTGAGAACTCCAACGGGTTCCGCCCGAACCGTTCCGCTGAGACTGCTATTGCGCAATGCATGAGACTGATACAGGTACAGCATCTGTACCATGTGGTTGACCTCGATATTAAAGGCTTCTTTGATAATATCAGCCATACAAAGCTGATTCGTCAGATATGGGCATTGGGAATCCGGGACAAAAAGCTGTTATGCATTATAAAAGAGATGCTGAAAGCACCTGTTGTTCTGCCAAATGGAGAGAAAATATATCCCACACGGGGTACCCCGCAAGGCGGTATTTTGTCGCCATTGCTTGCAAACATCGTATTGAATGAACTGGATTGGTGGATTGCTTCCCAGTGGGAGCAGATGCCAACAAAGACAAAATTCAAAACAAGGAGCAATGCGCAGGGAACAGAGATTAAGAGCCACGCCTACAGGGCTCTGCGCCGGAGCAGACTAAAAGAGATGCATGCAGTTCGGTACGCAGATGATTTTAAAATTTTCTGCGCAACACATGAGGATGCTGTCAGAGCATACAAGGCAACAGAGTTATGGCTAAAGGACAGGCTGGGGCTGGAAATCAGCCCTGACAAATCCAAAGTAGTAAATCTCAAAAGACAGTATTCTGATTTTCTCGGGTTCAAGCTGAAAGTTCGTAAAAAGGGTAAGAAATATGTGGTTCGGTCTCATATGAGCGATAAAGCATACAAAAAGGCTCATGAAAAAGTCTCGGAAGAAGTAAAGAAACTGGCTCATTCGTCAGATGATAATGCTCAGTTCATGCAGCTTCAGAAATATAACTCTGTAGTTGCCGGACTTCATGAATACTATTGTATTTCTACAGAAGTATCTCATGACTTCAGCAGACTTGCCTTCAGTATCAACAAACAGCTCAGAAACAGACTGAAAGGCGACTTATCCAAAAAGGGACAGCTCAGAAATGGGTTCATTAAAGAAAAATATGGAGCAAGCAGACAGATGAGGTTCCTTCATGGACGTCCGGTGGTTCCACTGGGATATGTCCAGTCAAAGAATGCCCAGCATAAAAGGAAATCCATCAATAAATATACGGTCAAAGGTCGGGAACAGATTCATAAGAATCTTGCAATCGACACAGCGACAATGTTATGGCTGATGAGAAATCCTGTAAAGGGCAGAACCATTGAATATGCGGATAACCGTATTTCTTTGTATGCGGCACAGTATGGTAAATGTGCAGTGACAGGAATTCCGATGAATTCCCACGATATTCATTGCCACCATAAAGTGCCTGTTAGCAATGGCGGTTCGGATGAATACGAAAATCTTATTCTTGTCAGCAAAGCGGTTCATATCCTTATCCATGCTTCTTCAGAACCTACGATTGAGAAGTACCTGAAATCCTTAAATCTTGACAATAAACAAATAGAAAAGCTTAACAAACTTCGTACTATGGCAGAAATGCCACCTATTATTCTTTGAATTTAATGCTGTAACGAAGTGTGTAAGTTGTGTTTAAAAGCCCTGGACGGCTGAATTCGATGGAGCGCCGTGTGCGGTGAAAGTCGCATGCACGGTGTGGAGCGGGGGAAAATCCGGAGATAACTTCAAAGGATTACCTATCGCTATCCGGTGCAAAATCACAGGGTATCAAACACTTAGTGTCTTCTATGTGAAAAGATTTTAAAGGAAAAATGCACATCCTACGTAGATAACATGACAATTTCATGCAAAGCGAAAGGAGACACCATGAAAATCGAATACACAAAAGTGGGAGACTATTATTTACCGAATCTTGACTATCCGGAGGAAGCCAGACCGATTGGCTGTTGGGGAATGCTTCGGAAGGAATATCTGAAAGCACATAAATCTGGAACTTATACATATCTTCTTCTGACCGCCAGACTGGACAGCTATCTGGCAGATCTGAATGAACAGTCACAGGAACACTTTGAGCTGATTGAAGCTCAAATGCGAAGTGCGGAGGGAGTTACTGAGAAACTGAAGAGACAGAATCCTATGGAATGGGTACGCCACTGCAACAATATCCGCAACCGGGCTGCTGAAATCATCAAACAGGAACTGATTTATGTATAAGGGGGATTCCAGATATGAGAAGAGAATTGATTGAAAGTTATTATGAAGAATACTAGCGGGAACTGGAAAGATTTCTTGAATCCGATCCAGAGATGTTTTCTCTGGAAGCAGAAATTCATCATTACATAGAAATACTGGAACCAGTCCTCAGAGATGACGGACAGAAGATGTGGCAGGCATTGGACAGAATTATTTCAGCGAAAAATGCCATGGAAGGGATTGTGGCAAAAGAAATGTATATTCGGGGATTCCTGGATTATGAAAGACTGATGTGTGAAAAAGATAGTTACATTTGAAAATAGAAATATGGAAAAATAAATGATAAGACCTCCTGTGTGCAAATAGATAACTCACAGGAGGCACTATAGTATACGGTATTATCAATAGATTATTCTGCAAATCCCTGCTGTTCCATTTCGTATTCGACTTTAGATTCATTTCCTTGGTTGGTGGAGGCGAACAGATGACGGAATATGAAGCGGCAGAACGGACCAACAACTAAGATCTGCAGTGGGTAAGCCATAATGAAATTTAGACAAATGGTCTGGAGCCAGATAAAAATCAGGTTTGAAGTGATTCCTGATGATTCGATGATTCCAAGCAGGCTCATAAGCGGCACCATTGTACAGACTGTGAAGGTCTGGATGCAGAGGATGATGAAGATTGGTCGGTCAGTTGATTTTGCCACGCGGAATGCGAAGTATTTGGACGTTTTGCTGGCAATGAAGAATGCACAGAGAAGCCCGATGAACCATTCCAATGGGAAAGAATGCAGTGCGTGTTTGAAGGTAGCAGCCTGAAGTTCGCCGGTGTGGATGGCGACATTATAAACGCCCATGATAAAAATCATACAGCTGGATGTCATAAGGGTAAAAATGAATTC
>ENA-OPCI01001303-OPCI01001303.1-human-gut-metagenome-genome-assembly--contig:-NODE-1303-length-14418-cov-2.487154_pt1 | contig 14418 bp, 10 predicted proteins | sample MGYA00241564_ERZ501479 | MGnify/ENA primary metagenome ERZ501479 (study PRJEB25962, sample SAMEA2042630) | human gut metagenome | biome: human gut; feature: human-associated habitat; material: faeces...
CGGACGCGACCTTCAGGACCGCATCCCGTTTCAATTCCCCGGGAACCGGGCCACGGCGAATCCGGCGTTCGCCCGGCGCGAGCTCGTCGATCCACGAGGCAAGCACCTCCTTGCTCGGATACCCCATCTGACGCATCGTGCGGCTCGCACGCCGCCCATGCGTCAGATAATGGTCCACGGCCGCACGCTTCTGCTCCTCCGTGTAGCGCGCATACCGTTCACCACGCTGCGAGGACACGCCCGTCTCCTGTTCGTCGAGCCAGTCCCGGTGCCACATGCGCAACGCCTCCCGGCTGGGATACCCCAGCTCGCGGATCACATCCGCCGCGCAGCCCTCGTATTTCACATACAACTCGACCGCGCGTTGCCGCTGTTCCCTCGTGTACTTCGCCATGGCCGTCTCCTCCTCGGATCACAGTCCAAGAAAACGGCACCACCCCCGTTTAGTCACGATGATTTTTCGGGTTTAGGCAGAGCATGCCGACCACGGAATGGTCTTAACTGGATGGTGCTTGTATCTCCGCCAGAAAGGACCGGAAAGGATTATGATCAGCATGCCCCAAGTACAGTCTATCCGTCGTTTGCGGCGGAACGGGGAATCCGTCGCGTCGATCGCGCGGAAAACACATGTCAGCGAGCCGACGGTGCGTAAGTACCTCGCGAAGGAGGATCTGTCGGCCGTGCCGTCGGTGAGAAAGCCGCGCGCGTCGGTGATCGACCCGTATCTGCCCGTGATCGAGCAGTGGCTCGCGGAGGATCGCGCGAACTGGCGCAAGCAGCGGCATACCGCGACCAGGATCTGGGAGCGGTTGAGGGACGAGCATGGCGCGGAGGTCTCCCTGTCCACGGTGACGCGGGCGGTGGCGCGGCTCAGGCGTGAGTTCGCGGCGGAGCGTGATGAGGCGTTCATGGATCTGGTATGGCATCCAGGCGAGGCGCAGGCCGATTTCGGCGAGGTCGACGTGCTGTTGCGCGGCGTGGTGCAGCGGATGCATCATTTCGTGCTTGATTTCCCGTATTCGAACGTCGGTCTGGTGCAGTTGATGCCGGGCGAGAACGCTGAGTGCACGTGCCTGGCGTTGCGCAACCTGTTCGAGTGGCTGGGCGGTGTGCCGGAGCGGATCGTGTTCGATAACGCCGCCGGCGTGGGCCATAAGGGGTACGGGGAGCGCGAGCCGCGCCTGACGCACCTGTTCCAGGCCTTCCAGGCGCATTACGGGTTCGATTGTTCGTTCTGCAACCCGTATTCCGGTCATGAGAAGGGCGCGGTGGAGTCCAAGGTCGGCATGGTGCGGCGCAAGCTGTTCGTGCCCCGGCCGAGCGTATGGAGCCTGGAGAACTTCAGCGCCGGGCTGCCGGACCGGTGCCTGGAGCTGGCCACGAAACCGCATTACCGCAAGGACACGGAGGAACGTGGCCTGTTCTCCGAGGACCGTGCGGCGCTGCTGCCGTTGCCCGGGAAGCGTTTCGACGTGGTCACGTGGCGGCATATGAAGGCCGACCGGTACGGCGTGGCCGCGCCCGGGGACGGCATCGCTGTTCCGCGGACCGGGCGAACGCGGGCAGAGGGGTGATCGTGGGCCTCCGCGCGCTCGAGGTCGAGGTCCTCGACTCGTCGGGCAAGCATCTGGCGACCCATCCTCGGGCGTACGGCCAGGCCAGCACGAACAGCGAGGACCCGTCCATGCAGTTGGCGCTGCTGTGCAACAAGCCCGCGTCCTGGCCCAACAGCCGGGTACGTGACGCGTTGCCGGACCCGTTGCGGGAATGGCTGGATCGGCAGGACAGACAGACACGCAACGAGGCGCTGCAGACCCTCAAACGCGTTGACAGGGAATCCGGGTGGGCGAACGCGGTCGAGGCGATGCTTTCCATCCTCGAATCGACCGGCGGGGCGGACCGCGCCGGTGTCACACTGCTCGCGGCCAGGCTCGCCGAGGGCGTGGCGGGTATCGAATACGACGATGACAGGCCGGATCCGGGTGAATACGACATCGCGTTCACCGCGGACGTCGGCGTGCAGGAAGGCGGGCGATGAACACGAAGACGGACGAAGGGCTCTACGAGAAGGCCCGCAAGCTGTTCATCTCCAAGGCGAGCATCGACGAATTCGCCGGCTGGGCCACGCCCCGCCAGGTCGACGCCGTCCACCGCCTGCTCGACACGGAACTGGCGAACAGGGAACGCGCGAAGCACGACAGGCTCCTGCGCCGCGCCCGGTTCCCCGTCGTCAAGGGTCTCGACGGCTACGACTTCACGAACGTCAGGCTCCCCGACGGCTACATGCTCGATGAGCTCCTAGGGCTCGGTTTCATCCCGCGCGCGCAGGACCTGGTGTTCTACGGCAAGACCGGGCGCGGAAAGACACATCTCGCGATCGGGCTGGGCATGAAGGCGATCGACATGGGGCTGGGCGTGCGGTTCCATCAGACCGCCGAGCTCGTCCTCCAGCTGGGCAAGGCCAAACGCGACGGCACGCTCGAGACGATGCTCCGGGACATCGGCCGTGCCGACCTGATCATACTGGACGAGTTCGGCTACGTACCCTTCGACATCGACGGGGCGCGCCTGCTCTACCGGATCATCGCGGGCAGCTACGAAAGACGGAGCATCATATTCACCACGAACATCGAGTTCAGTAAATGGGGCACGGTCTTCGCGGACGACAAACTCGCCGCAGCGATCATCGACCGCATCGTGCACCACGGGCGGCTCCTCGAGTTCACCGGCCAGAGCCGCCGCGTCAGTGAGGCCCTCATGTTCGGCAGGAACACCTCCGCGCAACCGGAAAAATAAGGAAAATGCATGCAACTGCCTAAACCCGAAAAAAATACATGACTAAACACGAAACACCGACTTGACGGAATACAGCAGGGAGACGCCTATGGTCTGCTGTTGCGCTCCTACTGCGATTACTGGCACAAGTGCCTTCCGTTCATGTTCGACGACGCCGGTGCCGCCGATGAGATCCTGATGCCCGCCGACCTGCTTGCCAAGGATTCCGTGCTGCGCAAGGCCGTCGAAGTGATGAGCGTGGCCGACTGCGTGGGCGAGAGCGATGAGGGCAACGTCGAGATTATCGGCTGGCTCTACCAGTTCTATATCTCCGAACGCAAAGACGAGGTCATGGCCGGCTTCAAGAAATCCAAGAAGGCCGGAGCCGACGAGATTCCCGCCGCCACCCAGCTCTTCACTCCCGACTGGATCGTGCGGTATTTGGTCCAAAACACCGTAGGCCGCCTCTGGACCCAGAACCACCCAGAATCCCAACTCCACAACACCTGGGAATACTACATCGACCCGGTTGGGGAAGACGCCGGAGAGATCCTCAAGATCGATTCTCCCGAAGACCTCACCGTCTGCGACCCCGCCTGCGGCTCCACATGCTCCCCTACCCCTTCGACCTCCTCTACAGCATCTACGACGAAGCCGGCTACTCCGCCAACGAAATCCCCGGCCTGATTCTGGAACACAACCTCTTCGGCATGGAGATCGACGAACGAGCCGCCAACCTCGCCGCCTTCGCCCTCACCATGAAGGCCCGGGGCAAATACCGCCGCTTCTTCCGCAAAGGCCGCCAAGTCCAACCTAACATCCAACGCATCACACCGGAACGTTTCACCGATGACGAAGTCACCGAACTCAACGACCTCTACCACGTGACCTTCGACACCGACACTTGGAACACCTACCAAAACGCCGACACCTACGGTTCCCTTATCCAACCGCCCACAGAATTGGCGGCTCTAGCCTCAGCCCCCTCTGACGAGGGGGCTGTCGAGCCCGGCGGGGCTTTTCGTATAGAACCCGCTCCCGCTGGCGGGAGCTGTCGAGCGTAGCGAGACTGGGGGGGAGAACACCCTTTTCGATGAGGGTTTGACCAAACGTGCCAACCTCGTCCTCACCCAAACCCGCTACCTCTCCCGCCAATACGCCGCGGTAGTGGCCAACCCGCCCTACATGGGTTCGGGCAACATGGGCAACGAGCTTAAGAAGTTCGTCAACGACCATTACAAGGACGGCAAAGCCGATCTCTTCGCCGCATTCATATATCGCCTGCTGTTGATGGTTCCTGAGCATGGCCGACTTGGCTTTATGTCGCCATACGTGTGGATGTTCATTAGTTCTTATGAACAGCTACGTAAACAAATAATCGAGCACGAGCATATATCTTCTCTGATTCAACTGGAATACTCTGGCTTTGATGGTGCTACTGTGCCGATTTGTACTTTTGTGCTCGGCAAAGGACAATCGACAGAGCATAGTTCCTTTGTTCGATTAAGTGATTTTGTTGGTGCAAAACAACAGGCTCCCCGGTCGAGGGAGATTATTGCAGCTCATCGCGCTGTTGCTGAGGGTTTATCTGTTGAAGATGCGCCAATGTCCAAACATTTCTACGTCTGCAAACAACACGATTTCGCCCAAATCCCCGGCTCCCCAATTGTGTATTGGTTCCCGGAAGAGCTTCTAAATAAATTCGGTACACAATCACTTGGCAGTCAGATGCGGTTCGCTATCGGTATGATAACTGGCGATAATAATCGTTTTGTACGTTATTGGTTTGAGGTTTCAACGTCTGAAACTGGCTATGGAATGACTCGGACACAGGCTGTGGAAAGTGGGGCCATATGGTTTCCCTATGCGTCCGGCGGCGAGTTTCATAAATGGTATGGGAATAATACCAAATTGGTGAATTGGAAGAACGATGGCCATGCACTCCAGACAGTTAAAACAGCAGATGGCGCGAGAGTCCAAGCTCATAATTTCAATCTTGACCGAATTATCAAGACCGGAATAAGTTGGACGACAATTACGAGTGGAGAACCCTCTTTCCGTATTCAAGATAATGGATTCCTTTTTGCGGATGCTGCTGGTGTCGCACAGGGGGACAAGGCCGTTGAAGCACTTGGTATGTTAAATTCTTCATATTCATCATTTGTTCTAGGGGGTATCAATCCAACTATTAATATGCACCCGGGCTACTTGGAGAAGTTACCCAAGCTCATTTTCCCGGATGATGATCTATGCATGTCTATTGTCACGAGTCTGGTTTCGGTAGCTCGCTCGGACTGGAACTCTTATGAGACTTCGTGGGGTTTCACCAGATTAGGGATTCTAGATACGATTGATATTAAGTCTTCTCTGCAGGTGATTCCTATGAGGGAAGTAACTGAGGATGTCCTCGATAAGGGGAGTTTACGCACGATCATTCCGACATATATCGAACGATGCAAACATATCACTGAAGAGCAACGTCAACGTGAAATCAAGAACAACGAACTCGTGGCGGACGCCTACGGTGTGCGCAATGAAGTGCCATGCGACGTACCGATCGAACGAGTGTCGCTGAAACGTAATCCAGCATTCGCATACCCGAAGAACACGCCTGCCGAGCGTGACGAACTCATGACGCGAGATATCGTCAAGGAGATCGTCTCCTATGCGGTCGGCTGCATGTTCGGTCGCTACTCGCTCGACAAGCCCGGTCTGATTCTCGCTTCCCAAGGTGAGACTCTCGCCGACTATCACGCGCAGATCCCGAATCCCTCGTTCGAGCCCGACTCGGACAACGTCATCCCCGTCACCGAGGATGAATGGTTCGAGGATGACATCGTGGCCCGATTCAGGCAGTTCCTCAGCGTGGCCCTCGGCGAGCAGCATCTTGAGGAGAACATAGCCTACATCGAGCAGGTGCTGGGCAAGTCATTGCGCAAATACTTCGTCAACGATTTTTATGACGACCACGTCAAGATGTACAAGAACCGACCGATCTACTGGATGTACTCCAGCCGTACCGACAAGAAGGGCGCGTTCAAGGCGCTGGTCTATCTGCACCGCTACACGCCGGCCACCACCAACAACGTGCTGTCGTACCTTCGCGACTTCACCGCCAAGCTTCATGCCCAGTCCGAACGGCTCGCGCAATCCGACAAGGCCAGCGAGGTTCGCCAGGGCGAAAAGCTGCAAACCGTCATCAAGGAATGCGCCGACTACGAGCGCGACATCCTCTACCCGCTCGCCACCCGCAACCTCCCCATCGACCTCGATGACGGCGTCCTAGTCAACTACCTGCGCATGGGCAAAGCCCTCCGCATCATCCCCGCAATCGAAAAGAAACGCACCACCGTCCAATCCTGGACCTGGCCCATTCATATGTTAGGAGAGTGATTTGATGGCGGGATCGTTAGCTGAATATGATGCACTTGAAGATTGCACACGCAATATTTTTGGCCGTGTTATGTGGTCTCACAAGATACAGGAGAAACAGGCAGACATTTATCTATTTAAGTCAAAAAGGTTGACAATATGCAGTATTGTGCTTTCTTCGATTGTGTCAGGCGGACTCGTAGCAGCGTTATTTATTGACCCTTTTTGGCTAAAATTGGTTTCAACATTAATGTCTTGTATTTCGACAATTCTGATTGCTGTCATTAAGAGATTTGATTTTGAAAAACTGATTCAAAATCATAGGGAATTCGCAACCCGATATCTTGCAGTAAAAGATCAACTAATGTTACTGCTTTATCAAATACGTTTGCATGACAAGGATCGCGATTTCTTAGAAGAAGAGCTTCGCTCTCTTGTTTCAAAGGTATCTGAAATTAATTCTATAGCGCCACAAACTACAAATTGTGCAGTTAGTCTCGCGTCAGCTGCCTTGCATAAACATAAAGATGATGACATAACCGATGAAGAGATAAACAGTGGGCTCCCTCCATCACTAAGAAAGGAATGTAAGAAATGAATTTTTACGTTCAGAAGCATGCTGGAGTTATCAATCAAGAAACTCGTGGGTTAATCGCGAAAAGGTACCGGACTGTTACTAAGGCTATTAACCGAGAGTTTTATAATTCGTATAGCGAAGTTGAGCACAGCTTGTATGTAGGTTCTTATGGTCGTTACACAGCAGTCGATACAAGTGACATTGACATTATGGTAATTCTTCCTCGTGAAGAGTATGAACATTATGATTCGTATCGCGGTAATGGACAATCTCGATTATTGCAATCGGTTCGGAATGCTATTAAGCAAGCATATTCTATGAGTGATGTACGCGCAGATGGCCAAGTAGTAAAAATTGCCTTTAGTGATGAGATGAAGTTTGAGATACTGCCGGCTTTTGTCTCTATGGATTGGGGAGGGAATACTATATATGAGTATCCCGATTCCAACCAAGGCGGTAATTGGCTTTCGAGTAATCCCAAGGCTGAGCAAGAAGCCATAAAGCAAAAAAAAGATCTTCTAATGGTCTGCTTGTTGATACCTGTAGGCATATGAGGGTGGTTCGTGACTCTTGTTTTAAAAGCTACCATCTTTCAGGAATTGTCATTGACAGTTTTGTTTATTCCGCTATTAAAGATTGGCGTTGGTGTAATCCCGGTGTTCCTTCTTCCTCTCCTAAAGGTTCATACGAGGAAATAATTCTTAGGTATTGGGAAGACTCCATTCAGTTTTCTCCTAATTCTTTGACAGCACCAGGAAGTGGAGATTCCGTCAATGTGCAGAAGAGCAATGAATGCTTAGGTAAAGTGCTGCGATATATGGCGGGTAAATAACAACGTTGGTGATTATATGAGCATTGATAGAGGTGAATCAAAAAAACGCCGAGTACAAAGTCGCTCTACCTGACCGCAGTATCAAGTACACGAAGACTGCGGTTGCGTTCGCCAATGGCGAGGGCGGGCGTATCGTGTTTGGCATCGAGGACTAGACACTGCGTGTGGTGGGTGTGCCGGCACCACACGGCAGGCGGATGCCGCCACCATCAAGGAACTATTGTTCGAGGGCAGCAACCGGAGCTTCGACCAGGGTACTGAAAATGCTCGGAAAATGCACTCAAATGGTGTTGAGTGCACTGACAGTGCGCTCAACGTGCACGGTGAGAGCATCAACAGTGAATCGATGGCCCGGCTTGACGAACAGCAACGCAAAGTGCTGGACATGCTTGTGCAGAACGGTCCAATGAAATCGTCATCCATAGCGGATCAGCTGGGTGTGCAAAAAAGACGTGCGATAGACATACTGAATGACATGACGGATAAGGGAGTGATTCAGAGAATCGGTGTCAACCGCTCAATTGCCTATGCAGTACAGCGAGGAGCACAAAAATCGCGCGAGGTCATAGATACGCTATAAGCTGATTCATTAGTCAGTAGCAATGCGAGACTTCCAAGAGCCGGGGGTAGTCCTCCGGCATTTTTTTGTATGGAGGGAGCGGTCAATGTCGATTATCGGCGGACGACGGGCAACCTGTGGACGGAGAAGAGGACGGTGAATGAGCGGTAATACGCAGATTGGTCGTTTGTTGGCGACACGTTTCGCGCCATTCGACGGCACTCCGCATAGCGAAGGGCGCGTGGTTTTCTGGCATGACGAGGTCGGTGAATTCTCCGAAGAAGTGGACAGCATCGTTGGGCCGGAAGCGGAGAACGAAGCGCTGCGCGATGTTGAGCTGGTTCGTCTGGAACGCAATCCGTTCGCACTGAAATACCGGATCATGCTTGCAGAACCAACCACCAAATTCCTGGTATATGTGGAAGGCAAACTGCCGGCCAATGAAGACAATTGGCTGCTGGATCTTGAAATCGCCTATGGTCCTTGGTTCACTGCGGACAAGCTGTCGATGATCCTCAACGAGTTGTTCCCGCGTGAGGCATCCGCCGAAACGCGCCGTGATTGGCTCGCCATCATGCAGCGGTGTAAGCCGTTCTTTGATGATGACGATTTGGTTCAAGCCTTGCAGCAACGATTGCGTGCGGAAGACGATGCCAAGACCTTCCAAGCGAAGATGATCGCATCGCTGCTGGGATTGCCAGTCGGCGAACATAGCTTGCAGGCCATCTGGCGGGAGCTGCTCACGCAATACGCCAAAGACTCCGCTCGCGGCATCGAGACAATCGAGGCCATGGGATTGGCCGACTACCACTGGGCGGGCACGCGCGGCATCTACAGATTTGACTCCGGCAATCAACTGAACAAGCCCACGGTGAAGGATTTCGTGATCTGGCTGTTCCGTCTCGCCTGGAACGGGTTCAGCGATGCCGAGAATAGCATCGACTATTACGCGAACGTCCGCCGCGACTTCGATACCTGGCGCAATAACCCGAAAACCACTCCGGTGATACAGAGGCTGGCGAGTGAGGTGTTTCCGGATCTGTCGCTGGATAGCACCATCGCCACCATGAGCCTGGCCGAACTGGAACAGCACGACGTATTCAGTGAAGTCGACGAGCAAATCGTGGAACTGCTCTATGAGGCATTGGACAATGCGGACGTGACCGATGAAGACGTGCAGCGCATCATCGCCGCCCGCCGATACGGCCTCTGGTTCACCCGGTTCGCCAATGATTACGACATCATCGCGTCCGCGAGCGCGCTGCGTGCCATGCTGCGGCAATGCCAGCCCATTGTGGAGTCCATCACTTCGCCGCAAAGTGGATTCGAGGCTTATACCAATTCGCTCTACCAAGTGGACGGCTGTTACCGGCGCTTCATCGCGGCGTGGAAAATCGGTTCCCCATCGCGGGACAGGGACATCGCGGACAGTCTGGAACGGGAGTACTCCAGGTACCAGTCCGAGCTTGGCGTCGCATGGCAGCGGCAGGTCGGCAAGATGGACAGTTGGGCGATTGCGGGTATACCCTCCCAAACCGAGTTCTATGCGCGCAATGTGAAGACGGTGACGGATGCGCATAAGAAGATTGCGGTCATCATTTCCGACGCGCTGCGTTACGAAGTCGCCGAGGAATTCTGCAGGAAGCTCAATGAGCAAAGCCGGTGGACCGCGTCCATGGCGGCTCAACTCAGCACGCTGCCCTCGTATACCCAATTGGGCATGGCGGCGTTGCTGCCGCATACGGACCTGTCCTTGGATACAAAGAAGCATTATTATGCCGTTGTGGATGGGAAGGATGCGAGCGGTACGCCGGCTCGTGCCGCGATTCTCGCCGAAGTCGGAGGCTCCGTCATAGAGGCGGAGGATCTGCTCAACATGAAGCGAGATGAATACCGCAATCTGGTGAAATCCTGCAACGTGCCGTACGTGTACCACAACACCATCGACGCCATTGGCGATAAGGAAGCCAGTGAATCCGGAACCTTCGAGGCGTGCAGTCGAGCGATTAATGAGCTTGAAGCGGTAGTGAAGCGCCTATCCAACGCGAACATCACCAATATGATCGTCACCGCCGATCATGGCTTCCTCTACCAGAATCACGATGTATCGGATGCGGAATGGCTCAGCGAACGGCCATCCGGCGATGCGATATGGAAGGAAAGCCGACGCTTCGTCATCGGGGCCAACTTGGTCAGCAAGCCCGCGTTCACCACATTCAGTGCGGCACAGGTTGGTTTGCGGGATATGGTAGGCGAAGGCGTGACGATTCAGGTGCCCAATGCCATCCATCGCCTTCGTATCAAAGGGCCGGGCGTGCGATACGTGCACGGCGGGGCTTCTTTGCCGGAGATCGTGGTGCCGATCGTGCACATCAGCAAGGGGCGGTCCGCCTCGGAAGACGTGCGCAAAGTGAGTTTCAGAATCCAGCAGACGACCGACCGCATCACCACTGGTCAGATCACGGTCGACTTCCTGCAGACCGAGCCGGTGGGCGGCAAGGTGTCCGAACGAACCGTGCTGGCCGGCTTGTGGGGCGTTTCAGCGGATGGCAAGGGCGTGCTTATCTCTAATGAGGTGCCCATTGCGTTCACCTCCCCCAGCAAGGATCCCGCTGACCGCCACGTGCCTGCCACATTCCTGCTGGCCGGCGATGCCGACCAATTCAACAACACAACCGTCGAATTGCGTGTGAGCGAGCAGATTCCCGGCTCCAGCCAGATGCGTCAGCTGGACGTGAAGGCGGAGTATCTGCTCAAGCGCGGCTTGTTCACCGATGACGGATTCGATTTCTGAAGTTGAATGTGTCGTTGCCGAATGTGTCTTCGGCGAAATGAGATTGGGCGTAAGGTGGGATTATGGCAGATGAATCCAATGAGGTGAGCGGGTCGTTGACTGGTGCTGGTGCTGGTGCTGGTGCTGAGGGCGGCGTGGCGGCTCTCGTAATGAGCAATCTGGACCGCAAGATCACCGATGACTTCTCGCAATACACGGTGCGCAAGGATCTGGTCAGCGAAGTCAAAGGCAATGCGCTGGTGCCGTCGTATGTGCTGGAATACCTGCTGAGCAAATACGCGACCACCACCGACCAGGAGAGCATCAATGCCGGCGTGAAGCGCGTTCGCGACATTCTTGCGGACAATTACGTTCATCGCGAGGAAGCGAACCTCATCCAATCGAAGATTCGCGAGAAAGGCCGATACCAGGTTATCGACAAGGTACAGGTCGCGCTTAACGAAAAACTCGACCGTTACGAGGCCACATTCGAGAATCTTGGCATCAGTCGCGTGGTTGTCGATTCCATTACGGTGGACAAGAATCCCAAGCTGCTGGTCACGGGCATCTGGTGCATGTGCACGCTGGTATACGCCTATTCCGGCGACCGCGACGAGGTGCCGTGGCGTTTGCATCGGCTCATGCCCGTGCAGATGTCGCATGATGACCGCGAAAACCATCTGGCCATGCGCGCGAAGTTCACCGCGGGGGAGTGGATCGCCCTGCTGATGCAATCGGTCGGATTCAACCCGGATCTGTTCGGCGACCGCGCCAAACTCCTGCACTTGGTGCGCATGATCCCGTTCGTGGAACGCAACTACAATCTGATCGAGCTTGGACCAAAGGGCACCGGCAAGTCGCATATCTATTCCGAATTCTCGCCGCATGGGATGCTCATTTCCGGTGGCGAGGTGACGGCGGCGAAGCTCTTCGTGAATAATGCGAACAAGCAGATCGGCTTGGTGGGCTACTGGGATACGGTGGCGTTCGATGAGTTCGCAGGCAAAGCCAAGAAGGCCGACAAGGCTCTTGTGGACATCATGAAGAACTACATGGCCAACAAGAGCTTCTCGCGCGGCACCAATGTGACGCAGGCCGAGGCATCCATGGTGTTCGTGGGCAACACCTCGCACAACGTGCCATACATGCTCAAGAACTCCGACCTGTTCGAGGAGCTGCCGGTGCAATACCATGACCCGGCGTTTCTTGACCGCATCCACTATTACCTGCCCGGGTGGGAATTCGAGCAGATTCGTACGGAGATGTTCACGAGCGGATATGGCTTCGTGGTGGACTACCTGGCGGAGATATTGCACAACCTGCGCAACGTGGATTACGGATCGGCGTTCGAGAAGTATTTCAAGCTGTCGCCGTCGCTGTCCACACGAGATAAAGATGGTGTGCGTAAGACCTTCTCCGGCCTGATGAAGCTGATCTATCCATCCGGACAGGCCACGGCCGAACAGATGGAACCGCTGCTGCGTTGCGCCATCGAAGGGCGCAAGCGTGTCAAGGATCAGCTGTGCCGCATCGACTCCACCATGGCAGCGGTGGATTTCAGCTACACGCGGGCTGGCTCGGTGGAGCCGGTCGCCGTGCATGTGCTGGAGGAGGATGATTACCCGGAGCTGTATTGGCGCGGTGGGCATGATGAGCGTGACGAGGCAGAGAGAGGTACGGTTGCTCCTGTTGCACTCGCTGATGACGCTAGTCTCGGTGTTGAGAAGGTTGATAACACTACTTCTGACGTGCCTGCTGGAGATTCCATCGGTTCTGTTGATGACAAAGCTGCTGCCTCAGCTGACGTAACTCATAAAGTTGATAACGCGAATGAAACAGAGTCTTCGTCGCCAGTACTTGCCACTGAGTCTACGGCTACGTCTTTGTCTACTCTTGCGCGCGTGCCATCTTTGTCTCCCATTGAGCGTGCCGCTACAACGGCCAAGGAAGGACATGTCGAATTCGCTGAAAGCCAGCGAGGTGCCACATATAATAAGCTGTTCGGTCCGTATGTCGCTGGTGCGACGCAGATTACGCTCAAGGACCCGTATATTCGTAAGACTTATCAGGTGCGCAACCTCGCGGAGTTTCTTGAAACCGTGTACACATACACTAATCGTTCAGACGAAGTGCATGTGCATTTGATTACCGGATGCGATGAGGAGTATCCCGACCGGCAAATCGATAATCTCAGCCAAGTGCAAGCAACGTTCGGCACATTAGGCATTGCGTTGACCTACGAATTCAGCGAGTCCGGGCACGATCGTTCCATAGTCACCGACACCGGATGGCGGGTCATCTTGGGCCGCGGCTTGGACATCTACCAGCGTTACAGCGACAACGACTGGCTCAATCCACTGACCAGGCAGCAGAAACTTCGTCGCGTGAAGGAATTTTCGGTTACGTATCAAAGGAGATAGTAGAGATGGGCTATGTAGATGAAGGATATGAAGAACTCTATTCTGATATAAATCGGTTGGGGAGAGGACCGCAGGAATCATATGAAGCTCTGTGTTCAAAGAGTGATTCTGAAGTACTTGATTTATTTTGGGATATGTATTTAAGCATAAGAGAACCGAAAGTGCAGCCTTCTCTCTTCTCTTTCTCTCCTTCGCAATCACTTTCTGGAGGTAGATTTCCTTGTGCAGATATTAATTGTCGGCTAAGGAATGCTCAACGATTATGTAATTTTTCTGTGATGTATGCGGATAATGTCTTCGTTCCTTTTCCTCTCAATGATTTACTAAAAGAGGCAGAATCCAATTCATCTCTAGATAGAAATCTATTTTTAGATGCATTGATTCTCATTAAAATGTATGAGCCACTTGTGAGGGCTGGTTTACTTTATTTCCAGCCTGATTTAGTTACTACTTGTCCTAGTTGTACTGTACATCTCAATCAGATTCAGCAAACTTTCCAAAATAGATTTGAATCAATTGGTTCTCCTGTCATTCAATCTGTTCTAAATTCGTTGCAGGTGTATGTCATGAAAGAAGGCGAAGAAGTATATCTTAAGATTCTTCCTTGTCCAGAATTAGGGATACAAGAAAGTTCGTTTATTCATTTTAGATATGAAGTTCCTTCAGTTGTTTTGTCTGCCTTGAATAAGGATGGAATTGGCGCTTCTCTCGATTTTGAGTCTATGCGAGAGATTGGCTTATCGCAGCAGATTTTTCAAGAGATTAATGATGATTTGTCAATGTATAATGAGCAAAATATCGAAGCGCAATGTTCATACCTTACAGACAGGCCATCGGATCTTACTGTTTTGAAAGGCATGAGTGACAGTGTCTCGTTTGAAGATATATCTCATTATCGAATTTTGTCGCAGCTTACTCATTCCATTCCATATCTAGCGAATATCTCAACTGAAAAAATACTAAAATTGAGAAAAGAAGAAGGGGATGCTTTTGATAACTACAGAAGCTCAATTACTAAGGCGATGAAATCTGTAAAATTAGTTACAGCTAATGATTACAGGGATTTTTATCGAGATGAGATTCAATGTGGAATCAATAATATTCAACATG
>ENA-OPCI01001305-OPCI01001305.1-human-gut-metagenome-genome-assembly--contig:-NODE-1305-length-14398-cov-3.707871_pt1 | contig 14398 bp, 9 predicted proteins | sample MGYA00241564_ERZ501479 | MGnify/ENA primary metagenome ERZ501479 (study PRJEB25962, sample SAMEA2042630) | human gut metagenome | biome: human gut; feature: human-associated habitat; material: faeces...
ACGGATTAACACAGAATGAGCTTAATCTACTGATAATCAAAGATGCTTATCTGTGTAAATCTGTGTAATCGGTGGTGAATACCAGTTTCGACGCATCCTCATCCGGATTGTTTCAAAACACGGCTGGTTTCTTATAGTTTGACTTTTCCCTCCAACCGTATATCTTCCGATGAAGCCCCTATCAGCAGCTTCACCGTTCCGGGTTCTACAACGAACATCTGCTTTCCTTCGTTCCAATAGCCGAGCTCCTCTTTGGGAACGGTAAGCGTCACTTCCCGGGTTTCGCCGGCCTTGATGGGGATACGCTTGAAGGCGCGCAACTGCTTGGAAGGACGTTCCACTTTGGAGTCCGGATAGCTGGCATAGAGCTGTACGACTTCTTCTCCGTCGCGTCCGCTGGTATTCTTCACTGATACCGTCACGCGGATGTTCTTCTTGTCTTGCTTGACGGATTCAATCTTCTCGTACGTAAAGTCGGAATAGCTCAGACCATAGCCGAAAGGATAGAGCACAGGGCCTTGGTGGTACATATACGTACGTCCGTTGCGGATGTCGTAGTCCATCATGTCGGGCAGGTCGATGATGTCTTTCACCCACGTCTGTACGGTACGTCCGGCTGGATTTACCTTGCCAAAGAGTACGTCGGCCAGTCCGTTGCCCTGCTCCTGGCTGCAGTGGGTGATGTGGACGATGGCAGGCACGTGCTCCTGGCTCCAGTTGATGGTATAGGGGAAACTGCTGACGAGCACTAGTATGGTATTGGGATTGGCTTTGAGCACCAGCTTCACCAAGTCTTCATCGGGCAGCATCAGCGATTTGCGGTCCACGGCTTCGCGGCCGTCACTGGGGACGGGAGAGAACTTCCAGTCCGCACGTGTGCCGTAAGGATGGTTTCCTACACATACAATGGCGATGTCGGCGTCTGCGGCAGCCTTTTCCGCCTGGCCCATGCGGTTGTCTTCGGCGTGGATGACTTCGGTATCTTCCTTTACAGCATTGCGTATGCCGCTCAGAATCGTTGTTTCGTAAGGCGGGGTACCACTATACCAGTCTTGCACGATTTTGTCCGAATACGGGCCTATAACGGCTATTTTACGCAGCTTTCCGGCATCGAGTGGCAGGAGATTCTTGTTTTTCAATAACACCACAGACTTGGCGGTGACTTCCCGTGCCAGCCTGCGGGCTTCTGCTGTCATGAAAGGCGGTGCCTGCGTACTGTCCTTTCCGATGGAGAGATAAGGGTTACGGGAGTGGTCCCCGTCCAGCAAGCCAAGCTTGAGGGCGACGAAGATGTTCCCGCGGATGGCTTTGTCAATGTCGGCTTCGGTCAGCAATCCCTTTTCCAGCGCTTCCTTGACGTAAGGAACGTATACGTCGAGAAACTGTCCTGTGGTGGCTTTTACTACGGCAGCGGCACCCTCCGCAAAGCTTGGAAAACTCTTGTGCGCTTCAATCAGCAGTTTCAGGGCACCGCCGTCCGTACAGATGATACCGTTGTTGCCCCATTGCTTGCGGGTAATCTCTTCGAGGCAGGGATGGATGGACATGGGGATGCCGTTCCAACTGTTGTAGGCGGCCATGAAGGCGCGGCTGCCTCCCTCGGTGATGCCTTTATAGAAAGGATAAGCGTAGTATTCATGGAACAGCCGCGTGTCGAAGTCGGAGGAAGTGCTGTCCCGTCCGTCCTCGTTACTATTAGCAAGGAAGTGTTTCATCAGAGAGGCAGTTTTCCAGTAGCGGGGATGATTGCCTTGCAGGCCGCGTACGCTGGCAATGGTGAGTTGGGCGGTGAGGAAAGCATCTTCTCCGAAACTCTCCTCGGTACGTCCCCAGCGCGGGTCGCGGGCAAGGTCGGCATTCGGAGCGCGCATCACGAGGGCATGACGCTTGTTACCGGTGGTCTGCATGTAGTAGCGGGCTTCTTCAGCGGCTTGTTCCGCTACTTTCTGCACCAAATCGGTGTCCCATGTGGAGCCCAGACCGTAGGATTGGGGGAATATGGTGGTGGGGCAGTCTGTGGGGACTACTTTCCCGTCTTCCGTTCTTTGGCGTCCGCCCCACATGGCAGGCCCGCCGAGGGTCAGCCCGTGCAGTCCTTCGTAGTGTCCGCAACGGGGAATGTTGAGGCGGGGGACACCGAGGTCGGTGGAAAGAAGGTTTATCTTTTCATCCAATGTCAGGATGGAAAGAAGATGGTCTACGCGCTGTTCGTCGGTGAGCGTGGTATCTTGGAAGGCTTGTGTTTGTTGTGCGCTTGCCTGTAAGCCGAATAGCAGGGGCAAGGCGAGGAACAATAACTTGTTTCGCATGGGGTATTAGGGTTTAATGTGTTTGATATACCGGTTATGGGATTGATATCCGTTGTAACTGTCCGTCCTGCGGCAGGCAGAGCAATCCTTCAGCTTTCTTTTCGTCTGCCAGATACTTCTTCCACGTAATCTTGTCCCATTTCATCTGGTCTGTGCATTGTGCCACGGGGATATGGGGGATGGCCGAACCGTCCTTTACAAGAATGACGATGGGCAGGGTGCCGCACTCGATATGGTTCCATCCCGGAGCATACACCTTTCCGGTCTGGTAGTCTATCCATTTCTGCCGTCCGGGGAGGTAGACATCCCGTCCGCTTCCCTCTTCGAGCATGGGTGCCACGAGGAGGTTGGAACCGAACATGTACTCGTCCTCTACCAGCCATGCACCCGGGTCGTCGGGATACTCCAGCAGCAGGGCGCGGAGCATCGGCCAGCCGTTTTCGGTGCACTCTTTGGATTGTGCATATACGTAGGGCATCAGTTTGTACTTCAGTTCGGCACAACGGCGGAAATGGTCTGTGAACTCTTTCCCGTAGTACCACGGCTCGGTGGGAGGTGCTCCGTGCACGCGGCTGTGGCTGGTGAGGAAGCCGAAGGGCAGCCAGCGGCGGTAGAGGCTTTCGGGGCTTTGGGTCACGAAGCCGCCTATGTCATTGCTCCAGAAGCAGAATCCGCTCAGTCCGATGGAGAGGCCGCTGCGGATGGTTCCCTCGAAACCGGTTTCGGTGGTTGCGGCGTCACCGCCCCAGTGCAATGGATAGCGTTGTGAGCCTGCCCATGCGGAACGTGCCCAGATAATGTTTTCACCGTGTATCTTCTTGATTACCTCGGCCACGGTCTTGTTGTAGCGCAGGGGATAGAGGTTGTGTTCGTATAGTCCGCTACGGCCGTTGGCATAGATGGCATCCAGCGGAGCACCTTCACCGAAGTCTACTTTGATGGCGCCTACACCCATTTCAATCAGGTTGCCGAGCTTCTCTTGATACCACTGTACGGTTTCGGGGTTGGTGAAGTCCAGCACCACGTCCTCGTAGGGGAGCTGTCCCTTGCCGTTGCGCACGTACAGACCGCGTTCCACCAGCTCGGGGAAGAACTTGTTTTTCGGAGTGAAGTAGGGAAGTTGCCAGAGGCAGGTGCGGAAGCCTTGTGACCTCAGGTCGGTGAGCATCTGCCGGGGATTGTCGAAGCGGTCGGCGGCAAAGGCGTAGTCGCACTGCCAGTCCACGCCGAACCAGCCGGTATCGAAGTGGATGACATCGCTCGGTATCTTGTTCTCACGCAGTTTCCGGGCTACATCGCGGCCCTCTGCTTCGCTGAAGTAGGTGATGCGGCTCATCCAGGTGCCGAAGCTCCACAAGGGGGGCATTTCGGGCCGTCCTACCAGTGCGGTGTATTCGCTCAGCATCTCCTTCGGCGAACCCAGGAAGATGAAGATGTCCATCGCTTCGTCTGCCATAAAGAGTTTGGTGGCTCCGATGTAGGAGCAGCCGAAGTCGCAGGTCACGGGGGCGGAAGTGTGCATAAACATGCCATAGCCGCGGTTACTGAAAAAGAAGGGGATAGGCTTGTACATGTCCGGGGTTTCGGGGCCCTGCGGGTCGGTGACAAAGAGGTTGACCTTTTGTCCGGCCTTGTTCAGTGCGGTGGCGGACTCGCCGCAACCGTAGATTTTCTCGTTCGGTGCAAGGCTGAATACGGGATTGATGCTGCGTGAGTTGTCCGAGCCGCGCTTGATAAAGCTGAATGGAGGTACCTTGACCTGTGTGGAGTCGTTGTCGCTCCAGCAACGAGTCTGTGTCAGCAGGCGTCCGTCGGCATCTTTCAGCACCAGGCGCCAGGGGTAATTCTCGATGAGCAGGCTGCCGTATCGGGAGGTGTACAGGGTACCTTTATCCGTCTTCTCGGCTTTCCAGAAGGAGCGTCCGTCGGCAGGCTTTCCTATGAGCATGGGGTCATCGGCATCTTCTTTCGGCACGATGGGCGAGGTGAGCATACGGATGCGGAGGGTACGTTCGCTGACCGGCTCGACGGTGAACGTCAGTTGCGGGTTGTTGTCGTAGGCGGTCTCCGGGAAGTCCAGCGACTGGAGGGGCTGGTGCAGGTAGGTGTTTGCATTGAATGCCTGGCGGGGCATCAGTTGCTGGCGTTTCCACTGGACAGTCCCTTTACCGGTGGAGGTGTCGAACGATACCAGGCTGTCGGCGAAGAAATAGGTGTTGCTGAGGTCCAGAAAATCCTGGCTCATGTCTTTCGACTGGGAAAGCAGGTATTGCACGCCGGCATTTGTTTTCAGTTGGGCATGTGCGGGCGGGATGGCAGTTGCTGCTAGCAGCATAAAAGCTGCCCCTTTCATCAGTTGTTTCTCTTTCATGATAAATATATGATTTACGGTTGTTGTTTCGATGCCGTAAAAGTAGAGAAATCTACACAGATGAAAGGGGTAGGTATGTTGCTTATGTAGGGCCTAAATGTTTATTTGGAAGCTTTCTTTCCGTAGAAACACATAAAATATACCCCGATAATCACAAACGGGATACTGAGCCACTGGCCCATGTTCAGCGTCATGCTGTCCTCAAAGTTCACCTGGTTTTCTTTCAGGAACTCGATGAAGAAACGGAAGGTGAAAATCTCCGTCAGGCAGAGTCCGAAGAAGAAACCGCGGTGATAGGGCAGGGAGGCTTCGGCCTGCACGGTGGTTGATTTCCGCTTGGTGGTGCTGAAATCTGTTTCAAGTTTGCTCTCTTGTTTCTTCTGCCCGCGTTTGTATAGCCAGACCATTCCCAAGAAGAAAATGAAGTAGGCAATGGCTTCGTAGAGCTGTGCCGGATGGCGGGGCAACATGTCTTCCCGCTCGAAGATGAATGCCCAGGGCACGTCGGTCGGTTTGCCGATGATTTCGGAGTTCATCAGGTTGGCAAGGCGGATGCAGCAGGCGGTGATGGGAGTGGCAACGGCTATCATGTCGAGCACGTCCATGTAGTGCATCTTCGTCTTGCGGCAGTACATCCAGAGGGCGATAATCAGGCCCAGCGTGCCGCCGTGGCTGGCAAGGCCGGTGTAACCCGTCATTTTCCATCCTGCGGCGGTCTGCTTGATGGGGAGAATCATTTCAACGAAGTGGTCCTGGTAGTAGGCCCAGTCGTAAAATATGCAGTGGCCCAGTCGTGCGCCTATCAGTATGCCGAAGAAGCAATAGAAGAAAAGAGGTTCGAATTTCTTTTCGTCTATTTTGCGGTCGTGGTACTGGTGTTGCACGATAAGGTAGGCAAAGGCGAGGCCGATAATCCATAATAAACCGTAGTAGCGGATGGATATGCCGAAGAAGTTGAATAGTTCGGGGTCGGGGTTCCAGTTGATGGTGAGTAGTGATAGCATATTTATGAAGAATTAAATTACTGAATTACGGGGTTGTTCGGGACAAAGGTATGAAATTATCTCGTTTGGCAGTTCATCGTGGCAGTTTATTTGAATTTCTCTGCCACCATCCTATACGTCGGCACCTCAATCCCTTGTTCCTCTGCAGCCGTAATCATGTCAAACAACAAGCCTTGTACTTCGCTCTGATGCCCTTTGGCCATATCTTTCTGCATGGAGGCGGTACTTTCGGGGGCGAGTTTGTCTATTACTTTGAGGTTATACTCCACAATGTCTTCCTTGAATTCTATACCCAATTTCCTGCCCAAAGCTGCGCTCTCTTGTGACAGCCCGATAAAGGTGTTGCGCACTTTGCCCGGTTTCTGGACTTCGCCCATAGGTACGTCGTAATAGGCTCCGGTGACGGCCATTGCCGAGATGAACGACCACTTGACGAATGTGTCCCGGTTGATGTCGTCGGAGATTTCGGCTTTGATGCCGCTTTCCTGCAAATCGTGTTGCACGGCTTCCAATGTTTCACGGGAAACAATCGTGCCGCGGTGTGCTCCGTAGACGAGCCGGAAAATCTTTCCCATCTGCGTGATTTCTCCCCGTCCGGATACGAAGCCTACGATGTAGATGCAGCCGTCGAGCACCGTGACGCCGGGGACCAACCGCTGGATGCGGGGACCGGTTCCGTAAACATTCAGGATAGGGATAACGACCGTCTTGTCGTGTGATGCCCTTTTGATGAGTTCGGTAATCGAATCGACGGAATATCCTTTCACGCAGACAAAGATCACGTCTGCTTTTCCATTGAATTCTTCTGCATTCATAGCAGGGATAGCCAGCGCATGCTCTCCCTTTAAATCTGATTTCAGTTTCAGGCCGTTTGTCTGTATGGCCTGCAGATGAGCTCCGCGGGCAATACAAGTAACGTCTTTTCCGGCAAGCGACAGAAATCCTGCTATACTGCCTCCAACGCCTCCGGTTCCTGCAATGAGATACTTCATAATAATTACAATTTGCTGATTACAAATGCAAGGTTATCGCGATTATACGTTGAAACGGAAGTGCATGATGTCACCGTCCTGCACGACGTATTCTTTGCCTTCTACGCCCAGTTTTCCAGCTTCTTTCACTGCTGCTTCCGAACCGTACCGGATATAATCATCGTATTTTATCACTTCCGCACGGATGAATCCTTTTTCAAAATCGGTATGGATCACACCGGCACATTGCGGAGCTTTCCAACCTTTCTCGTAAGTCCAGGCACGCACTTCCTGTACGCCGGCAGTGAAGTAAGTTTCGAGATTCAGCAATTTATAGGCTGATTTGATAAGACGTGCTACGCCCGATTCCTCCAAGCCTACTTCGGCGAGGAACATCTGACGGTCTTCGTATGTTTCCAGCTCGGCGATGTCCGCTTCTGTCTTGGCTGCAACAACCAGTATTTCAGCATTCTCGTCTTTTACGGCTTCACGTACCATATCTACGTATTTGTTGCCGTTTACTGCACTTGCTTCGTCTACATTGCAGACATACATTACCGGTTTGCTGGTCAACAGGAACAGTTCATGTGCAATCTTCTGTTCATCTTTTGTTTCAAAAGTAACGGTACGTGCCGATTTGCCTTGTTCCAACGCTTCTTTATATTGAACCAGTACATCGTAAGCCTGTTTGGCAGCTTTGTCGCCACCCGTTTGTGCTTGTTTCTGTACCTTTTGGATACGACTCTCGATCGTTTCCAAGTCTTTCAACTGAAGTTCATAGTCGATGATTTCTTTGTCGCGGACAGGATTTACCCTTCCGTCTACGTGTGTCACGTTATCGTCGTCGAAGCAACGGAGTACATGGATAATAGCGTCTGTCTCACGGATATTGGCAAGGAACTTGTTTCCCAATCCTTCACCTTTACTTGCACCTTTTACCAGTCCGGCGATATCTACGATTTCTACGGTTGTAGGAACAATCCGTTGGGGATGTACCAATTCTGCCAGCGCATTCAGACGTTCATCGGGAACGGTAATTACACCTACATTGGGTTCAATAGTACAGAAAGGGAAATTTGCCGCCTGTGCTTTCGCATTCGACAAACAGTTGAAAAGTGTCGACTTACCCACGTTCGGTAGTCCAACAATACCACATTGCAATGCCATATTAATCTATTATTTCTATTATTATCAATAGGATACATATATATGAACAATGATTTGGAGGCAATACCCGGATAAAAAAGAGTGTTTGTTACCAAGTTGTTCATTTTTAGTCTGCAAAGATAATCATTTTTTGAGCTAATGAGGGAAACTTGGTATACTTTCTGTCTTTTCCCCTTATTCCGGCTTACTTTTAGTATGGAAAGTAAAGTCACAGAATAAGGGGATTTTAGTATTAATTATTCGTAAGGCGGCACTTCGGAAATACTACCATACCGGTGATATTCGAAAGAAATGCTTTGTTCCTTGAAGTAGCGAATAAGTTCGATGCGTCCCTGTTTCATAGGAGGCGCTGCCACAATATACATATTGGTTTCCGCGGCACGTTCATACATACATTTGGGGATATTCGGAGAACAAGTACGTACTCTTTCATAGTCCGGCATCACTTTCAGGAAGTCCTCCAGCGATTCCTTTCGAAGCGGCCAGCCATATTGGGTAAGTGCGGCAGTACGGTCATCCGAGGGGTCGAAGCTGATAGTGAGAGGTGTTCTACATAGTTCCGAGGCGTATGAGATCATATTGACCTCTCTATCTGTGTCTTCCGGAAAAAGACGTAGAATCATGCTTTTCAAAGGTAAGTAACGGAAGACATTCTGTTCTCCGTATAGCTTATTAACATCCCTCGGGTCCATAAATTCTTCCTCACAAGCGTCGAAATAACTGTCTATGTAATCAGTCTGGCTGTCCGGCTTGTCTGTGATTTCTACAAAACAGGTACAATAATTGGGACCTCCCGCTTTGATACCGCCTCCGAAAGCAGACAGTTTCATTCCACCGAATGGCTGGCGGTTGACGATTGCTCCGGTGATTCCCCGGTTGATATACAGGTTGCCTGCTATTACGGAGTTTTTCCACAGCTTTTGTTCCTCTTCATCAAGACTCTGTAATCCCGAAGTTAACCCGTAATCCAGGCTATTGACTAACTTAATTCCTTCTTCAAGGTTCTCGATGCAGGCAACACTCAGCAGAGGGCCGAATAACTCGGTTCGGAAAGAGAAGTTTTCCGGTTTCACTCCCCATTTCACGGTCGGAGCCAGCATATATTCTTTCTCATCGATGAAACGGGGAGGAACCAGCCACGATTCTCCCGGTTCGAGGTTGAAGGCTTGTAGCAACTTGTCGTTCTTATTGGTAATCATCGGACCGACAATATTTCCGGGATTCCAGACACTGCCTACTTTCAGGCTCGTTGCCGCATCTTTCAGTTTGCTTTGGAAGTTCTTGTCTTCATAGACCGAACGTTCGACCAATAACAGAGAACAGGCGGAACATTTCTGGCCGGCATTACCGAAGGCGGAAGCGACGATGTTCATGATAGCATGGTCACGGTCGCCCGATGCAGTGAGGATAATGACGTTTTTGCCTCCCGTTTCGGCTGATAGCGGAGTTACCGGATTGGCTCTTGCGATATTCTGGGCGGTGTCTGTTCCTCCTGTCAGAATGATATGCTTGATTGCAGGGGCGGTAGTCAGCACTTTCAGCGCTTCCCGGTTGGTGATGATGACTTGTAAGGCCTCTTTCGGTACACCTGCATCCCAAAAAGCTTTGGCGAACATCCAGGCAACCGGAGCCGCTACGGTGGCAGGTTTCAGGATAACGGGGTTTCCTCCCGCCAGTCCGGCTACTATACCGCCTACGGGAATGGCACACGGGAAGTTCCACGGTGAAATGACCAATATGGTACCTTTCGGTTTTATCTCTATATCATCTAATGCGGCGAATTTCTTCATCGCTGTCGTGTAGAAACGGGCATAATCTACCGCTTCCGATACTTCTACATCACCTTCAATGACAGTTTTACCGGTTACGGCACACATACAACCTATCAAATCACCACGCATCTCACCCAGTCTGTTGGCAGCTTCATACATTATTTTATGCCGTTCCTGCAATGTAGTCTTTCTCCATCCGGCAGGATCTTTTTCGGCTATTTCCAAAATTTTCATCACCTGTCCGGCATCAGCTTGTGACATTTCGCATACACAAACTTCATCATCCTGGCAACGGTCCATATATTTATGGCGTTTCTCACAAACCACCGTTTCAGCTCCTATCTGCAAAGGAATAATTTCAGGTGAATCCGTCGGCGACTTCTTCCACTTCGCAAAAATGTTCCGAACCCATTCCTGGTTCTGAGCCAAATCAAAATCAGTATCAGGTTCATTCTTCATTACATCAGCTGGTGGAACGGGAGTATAACGATGCAAGCGGTTTTGTGTACGGGCAGGAGTATGTGTAATAACATCTTTCATCTTATAAGCTTCCTCAAACTGGTTCTGCAAGAAACGCCAAGTATCCGTACCCGGTTTCAAATTGAACGAATGGGTCAGGAAGTTGTCCGGAGCCGTATTTTCATCCATACGACGGACCAAGTAAGATACTGCATTCAGGAAATGCTCATCTTTTACCACCGGCGCATATAGAATCACATGATTTCCCAATTGGGATTGAGCGCGCCATACATGGTCAGCCATACCTTCCAGCATCTCAAAAGTCATGTACTCCGCGCTTCCCAGCTTCCGACTCAACAGATAGGCGTATGCAATAGTGAACAAATTATGAGAAGCAACCCCCACATGCAACGCCTTTGCGTTTTCGGGTAATAAAGCACGTTCCAGAATATGCAAATAATTGGCATCCACTTCAGTTTTCGATGTCCTTACAGGATTAGGCCAGCCACGAAGGGAAGAAATAACCGTTTCCATTTCCAAATTACAGCCTTTCACCAGTCGCATCTTTAATGGTGCACCCCCATCAGCCACACGCGCTTTGGCAAATTCTAATAATTCAGTCTGAAATTCGTATGCATCGGGAAGATAAGCCTGCACAACGATGCCTGCCGAATAGTTTTTAAACTCCGGTCTGCTCAACACTTCTTTAAACAAGCGTAATGTAAAGTGAGCGTCCTTATACTCCTCCATATCCAGATTGACAAACTTGGAGCGTTTTACACCGTTCTCATCCACGTAAGGAAAGTCAATTGCTTTCTGATACAGTGCACACATACGTTTCACCAGCTCCGGAAAGCTTTCTTCATAATTCAGCGCATGAGTCTGCGCGTAGATACCCGATATTTTCACAGAAATATAATTGATATCAGGAGCTTCCAAGGCTTCCAGATAGTGGAAATAACGATGATCCGCTTCTCCGTTTCCTAAAACGACCTCGCCTAACAAATTCACGTTCTGACCAATCTTTTGTTTGAAACGGGTAGCCAGATGATCTGTCAATTTAGGACGCGCTTCGTTCAGAATTACTTTAGAAGTATCCATACGAAGACGCTTCTTTATGATTGGTATGGCTATGAAATCAAAATGATGACCAAAAGCTTGGTACATCTTAAAAAGGAAAGCATCACGCTTATTCAAGAACTCAGGTACACCATAACGGTCTATCAGCTTCTTGATACGTTCTGCCAATTTCTTACGATCACGAATTTGAGAAGATTCGTCCAGCATCTTCACCAAGAACTTTTTGTCCTGTGGCCGTTGTACCATAACGGCATATTTATGCTGTTCTTTACGTTCCTCACTAGTGATGGTTTGTTCACACGTGTTATAAAGCTTCAGTACCCATTCTTGTACTTCGGCGATAGTCGGTCTGTTGTCCATAGTAAACTCATGTTAATGTGTAAGAATTAAGGATAAAAAAATCATAGGTAAACAACCAAAGACATGAGCATCGTAGGACTGAACATAACGGCACGATACCGGTGCAAGGTCTGGAGAGCCTGCTGCGAAAACCGGTCAAATATAAGTTCTCTGCCCATAAGATGATTTCCTTAGAAAATGTAATTGTTCACATGCAAATATACACTAATTCTTTTATTATCAAAGGAAAAAACAAGAAATTATAAGAACTCGTTTAATTTTCATCAGCATTGTCATCAGTTTCACCGAACTTTAATTGATTTCTTTCAGTAAGACAGGTTCTAATCTGGACATTAAATATCCAATTCAAAGAAAGTAGGTTGATTGGAGGTCTCGCTATAGCCTTCCAACAGATATAAATCTGTACAGGCCACATGGATAGTGAATAAATAATTAACAGTATGTGGATAATATCCTTCGGGTAGAGCGATGCAATATAACTTACCTACCGTTTCCTGCACCCAAGAATAAGACTTTTTTTTAAAATCGGCTATAAACGCCGCTTTTCTGAAACGGTCCGAGATTTCACGTAAATAAAACTCACCTATATGATAGGCATTAACCAGATTAGGCTCATGGTGTGCAAATAACCAAAAATCATCCTGCAAACGAATACCTATCAAAGATCCTATATTAGAATGAATGCTATATAGAACAGATTCTCCGCTGTACAAACCATCCCGACATATAAACGCCACCTTCTCCAAGCAATAAAATATATCATAGGAAAGACCTTCATGCTCAACTTTCCAATGAAACAGACCCTTCTGTATCTGAAGCGCATACATCGGAACCGTCCACTGCCCGCAATCCAACAGGCACAATACATCGCAACCTCTTATCAACCTATGATAATCAGCCACACATTTATCCTGCGAATTCCAAACAATAATTTTCATCACTCAGGCTAGTTTTATCCATTCATTTTTATGGTACAAACATAAAAAGAGACGTGGGACCTGCTTAATATTTTATCTGCCTTAGAGGTATCCCCATACCAGCTGCACAAATAATAACAACAGTGTCCCACGTCTTTATGAATATACTAATCCTGTAAAGGAGTATAAACACAAGACGTGAGCGCTTGTTGTATTACACTTGTGCAGCTTTGAAAATTGGGGATTTTCTAAGACAAGGTAATATTTTAAACGCTCTTAATTATATATGTCCCTTCTTGTTTTCAAATGAATATTCATCTGTTTTCAAGAATTGGTACAAAGTTAAAAAAAGAGTTCTGATTAAAGTGGAATTAATCTATTTTTTTAAATAAATAATAACCCGGATGAATATCTGAAAGAGTTATTCCCCCATTACAGTAGCCACAATCTTGCGACCGCCTCCATGGTTGCGGAACTCACAAAGGTAAATTCCCTGCCAAATACCCATATTCAGTCGACCATCTGTAATAGGAATAGTAAGACTAGCTCCTATAATGGTTGACTTTGCATGGGCAGGCATATCATCCCAACCTTCCAAAGTATGTTCGTAATAGGGTTCGCGTTCCTTTATCAAGTGATTAAAAATAGATTCCATATCCGTACGAACATCCGGATCAGCATTTTCATTGATACTTAATGCCGCACTGGTATGTTTGATGAACAAATAAAGCAAACCTATTTGGGGAAGTGGAGGCAAATTGCGCACCACTTCATCAGTAATCAGGTGAAATCCCCTAGTACGGGGACGAAGCGTAAATTCTGTCTGAGATACCATAACTATTATCAACCTTTATGCATCCATATAGATGCCACTTTACGACGTACTGCTATTATATTAAACAAAGATACACCCACAAAAAGCAAAATACCTATAACCATGGCTGGTCCCAGATTTCCTTCTTCCAACTGTGGAAATAACTTTTCTATCATATCCATATAGCTATTCCGCACATAGATCACAATTCCCACCGATAAAAACAACACTACTGCATTGAGGCCCAATGTCAGCATTTGATAGGGAAGCGCCACCTTAGCCGGACTGTAACCTATCAATAACAGATTCTCTAACTTGGATGTATTCTTTTGCAGCAACAAATAAATACTGAGCATCAAAATATAGAAAGAGAGCACACTGATAAGCAAACCTACAGAAAGCACAATTCCTATAATCACTTTCAAGAACCAGGTAGTCTTTCCCGCATCCAACTTGTCATCTTCCGTATCATATCCCTTGTCTTTAAAGAACCTGGCAATACGGTCGTCCGTAGGATTGTTCACTTCAACAATCAGTCGTGACGGTTCGCTTTTCTGCCCCGGAGCAAACTCATTGTTAGCCCACGCCATAAATGTTTCCGGAACAAGAATCGTATTCAGACGATTAGAGAAACCAACTATTTTTCCTTTAAAGTTTTCCGTACGCCCCACACCGGTAATACGTATATCCAAATTAACCATACCCATCACCCCTTCCGACAATTGCGGCAGGCTCCGGCTTTGTGCAAAACCGAAGTTATACAGATTCAGATAATTACGGGGGATGATAATAGGAACGACCCGTTCATATTCATCAAACTCCCATTTATCCAAGTTCACATCCACATACTCATCGGGAACAGACTCAAAGAACATGGCTGTAGACATGTGCAATCCCACGTTCTCCATCCCCATGCCTGCCGACACTTTAAACTGAGAAGGGATAAAAGCCCCTACCCCTTTGGTAAACGGCTGTTCGCTGATTTCAGCAATGTCTTGTTCGGAAAAAGTCTTGCTTTTACCGACAAAAGAACCCAATGTGCTCACTTTCTTGCTTACTATCACATAGTCTTTCTTCATGAAACTGTCACCTTCTGTAAAAACCGGCAACACATCTTTATAAAACTGAACACTCAGCAACACAATGACCATACCGCACAGATTGGCAAAGCAAA
>ENA-OPCI01001311-OPCI01001311.1-human-gut-metagenome-genome-assembly--contig:-NODE-1311-length-14381-cov-2.683722_pt1 | contig 14381 bp, 15 predicted proteins | sample MGYA00241564_ERZ501479 | MGnify/ENA primary metagenome ERZ501479 (study PRJEB25962, sample SAMEA2042630) | human gut metagenome | biome: human gut; feature: human-associated habitat; material: faeces...
AACCGTTGACTATGCGATCCTGATGACAAGCCGTTATCAGAAAGAGCGTATAAATGGCAAGAAGAAAATGGAAGCGATCCGTATTGCACATGAAACATCCATGCAGTCTATCATTACAAGTGGATTAAGTTTCTTCGCAGCAACGATCGGTATTGCGATTTACTCAAATATTGATATGATCAGTGCAATCTGTACCTTACTTGCACGAGGAGCTGTGATCAGTACCGTTGCCGTAATCTTTATTCTGCCGGCAATGTTTATGATATTTGATAAATTGATCTGTAAAACAACCCTCAAGATGGGTCATTTAGAATAGGAGAGCGATTGTTATGAGAAAAAGAAGATTATCGAAAGCATTAGCAATGTTTCTCGCTGCAGCTCTTACAATTCCGGCAGCAGTACCGGTAGCAGCCAGCGAGTCCACTGCAGATAAAGAAGAAACCGTATACGTAAAAACGGATGCGAATGGAGAAGAGAAAACAGTTATTGTCAGTGACTGGTTAAAGAATTTCTCAGGTGAAGCAAAGATCAAAGATGCTACAGACCTGACAGACGTTGAGAATGTTAAAGGGAATGAGACATATAAACGAGGAAAAAAGGACAGTATTACATGGAATGCCAATGGAAAAGATATTTACTATCAGGGAACAAGTGACAAAAATCTGCCAGTATCCATGAAAGTCACATACTATCTGGATGGAAAAGAAATTTCACCAAAGAAACTTGTTGGTAAATCAGGAAAAGTAAAGATTCGTTATGAATATGAAAATCATTCCGCAGTAACCAAAACGATCAATGGAAAACAGACAACAGTCTATACACCATTTACAATGATCACAGCAGCGATCTTAAATACAGATAACTTCTCTAATGTCAAAGCAACAAACGGAAAAGTTATCTCCGATGGTAACAAACATATCGTTATCGGAGTTGCAATGCCAGGATTAGCAGACAGCTTAAACCTTAAGAATACAAGTATTGGGTCAAACTTCGATATTCCAGAAGATTTCGAGATCACAGCTGATGTAGAAGACTTTCAGATGACAGTCACAGCGACAGTTGCGAATTCCGATACATTATCAGAGTTCGGTTTAGATGATGCAGGAGATTTAAGTGAATTAACAGATTCCTTAAAGGACCTTGAAAATGCGACAGATAAGTTATGTGATGGTTCTGGAGATTTAGTAAAGGGAATTGAAAAATTAGTCACAGCCTCTGGAAAATTAAAATCAGGAACAAAACAGATTGCAGTCAGTTCTAAACAGTTAGCAACAGGACTTGACAAACTGGTCAATGGATCTACAACATTAAAGAATGGAACCAGTCAGTTAGCGAAAGGAACCAGTGCTTTACCATCATCTACAGAGAAGTTAGATAATGGAGTGAGACAGATTCTCAAAGAACTGCGGAATAGTACACCAAGCGAAAGTGATCAGGCAAAATTACAGTCTAACTTACAGAGTGCACAGACAGGAATCACAAAAGAATTAATGAATATTAAGACACAGACAGAAAGTGTTGGTGTGTCAGCGAAGACATTAGGTGCATTAGCAGAGTCTATTGGAGCATCAGCAACAGATGTTGGAGATCAGGCAGGAGCAATTGGAGAATTTATCAAGAATAATGATAGTTCTCTTACAGATGAGCAGAAAGCACAGCTTACAACGATTGCAGGTTCTTTAAAGACAGATGCAGGAAACTTAGGCGGTTATGCACAATCCGTAGGAGGTCAGGCAAAGAATTTAGGAACCTACGCAGGATCTATCGGAACAAGCTTGCAAGAAACACAGACAGACCTTCAGATCGTATCAGGATGCTTAACCCAGATTCAAAATCTGCTAACAAAGACAAAGACATCCACAGTACAGTTAGAATCTGCATTAAAACAGATTGCGGAAGGAACTGGGCAGTTAAAGACATCATCTAAGACACTGGCATCTTCCATCAAGAAATTAGATGAAGGAGCCAAGACGTTAAACAGTGGAACAAAAACAGCAGCAAATGGAGCGAAGAAGTTAAGCAAAGGTGCCAAAACACTGGATAATGGAATGGGACAGATGACAACAGGAATTGCAACTCTGAAAAATGGAGCTGTTACCTTGAATAAAGGAATGTTAACCTTCAGAAAAGACGGTATTGAGAAACTTGTCAATACGATCAATGATGATGCAAAAGATATCTTAGACAGAGCTGATGCAGTGATGGATGAAGGAGAAAACTATCAGACATTTACGAAGAAGGCTAGTGGAACGAAGGGTAGTGTGAAGTTTATTATTGAGACGGAAGAACTGGAAAAATAAAAGTGCGTAGGATATAATGATGTGTGTTAGGACAGGAGTTTATTTGGCTCCTGTCTTTTTATATAACCGAATATTACAATTTTTTACAAAAAGCAATTGACAATCAATAAAGATTTGGTAAAATACTTACATAACACGAATTTACATAAATTGTAATATAAAGAGAAAATATGAATAATGAGGGAAGCTTTAATGACGAAGAGTTAAGAAAAAGAGCGGCTAGCAATGAGGAATTAAATATACGTTTAACAAATAATTATGCCTTTCAAAAAATATTTAAAAATGAAGAAATTGTAAAAGGATTTTTAATGGCATTATTGCATTTGAAAGAAACAGATATTGAAACGTTAGAAGTTGCAGATCCATTTGTGGAAGGTGAAGTTAAAGAGGAAAAAGAGGGAATCTTAGATGTAAAGATGGTATTAAACGGTGGCAAAAAGATTAACATTGAAATGCAAAATACATATCAGGAAGATTGGGCAGAGCGAAGCTTATTTTATAATTGCAGAATGTTTACAGAAGGATTGAAAAAAGGGGAGTCATATTATGAACTTCCACCATGTATTCATGTAGGAATTCTTGATTTTAATTATTTGAAAAGTCCCGGATTTTATCATAGAATTTTACTGCAAGACGATAAAACAGGTGAATTGTATAGTAGTAAATTTCAATTCCATGTGATAGAATTAAGTAAAATAAGAAGTACAAAAGGAAAGGCAAGGAAGCAAGAATTATATCGATGGGCAAAATTAATTTCAGCCAATACTTGGGAAGAAGTCAGAGAAGAATCTGAAGGAAATCATTACATGGAAAAGGTGAGGGATGAAATGATTAAGATGAGTCGAGATGAGAGTGAAAGATATTTATATCTGAGAGAACAAATGGCAATCAGGGATAAGGAAAGCCAGTTGCGAAGCGCGGAAAATCGTGGGAGACGAGAAGGAAGAGAAGAAGGAAGAAAAGAAGGAAGAAAACAGGGAGAAATTTTAAAATTAATAACGATGGTAAAGAAAAAGATTGAAAATGGCGATTCTATAGCGAAGATAGCAGATGATTTGTTAGAAGATGCAGATGTGATTGAGAAAATCTATGATATCGTAAAGGAAAATTAAGAGAAGAACAGAGAGGAGATTTGGGATTCTTTAATGAACGATACAATGATCAAGATGTAACAGTCAGAAAGAATATGAGAAATCTGATTAATTCAGATGCAAAAGAAGATAAAAAAGAATAAGGAATTATATCAGATTGCAGACGAGGTTGAAGAAAATGTGATTACGATTCAACCAATTTATAAGGCAATCAAGGAACATCCGAAGACAGATAAAGAAGAAATTTGTAAGATGTTGGAATTGTAAAGGAAGTTATGCGAATGGCTGTTGTAATTTAGCAACAGCCATTATTGAAATAATTTTTGATATTGTCGCTGGTGAAGAGTGATGAGGCGGTCTAACTTGAAAAAATACTTAGATATATTTTTTTGTTCTTCTATACATGGAAATGGAATAATAAGATCCTGAATTTCTTTATTATGTATATGAACCACAGATTTTCCCTGTGCTTTTTTAGCAAGTTCTCTTTGTGAATGAGACTGTTTCAAGTTTTGTGTAAACACAAAAAACTGATATAAGATTAATCAATAGTTATGAGGGTTATGAGTCAAATTTTGACTCATAGCCCTTATCTGCATTATACAAAAGATTTTAGGCATGTCAAATAAACCTGTCTAAAAACACAGATTTTTAATACATATATTTTTCTAATCGTTCTTCAAAAAATATATCTAATTGTGCACGGATCTGGCTCCAGTCTCTTCTGCGACCAGTCCATTTTTTTGTGATGTCCATCGTTGCCAAATAAAGCATTTTTAATAAGCTGTCATCAGTTGGAAATACAGTTTTGCTTTTTGTCACTTTTCGCAACTGACGATTGAATCCTTCGATGGCATTTGTTGTATAAATAAGTTTTCTAACCTGTTCTGGATATTTAAAATAAGTAGCCAGTGTTGCCCAGCGTTCGCTCCATGATTTATAGATTTTTGGATATTTTGAGTTCCACTTTTCTCCGAAATCTTCAAGATTTTCTAAAGCGATCTCTTCCGTTGGTGCAGCATAGACTGCCTTTAGGTCAGCCATTACTTTTCGATTGTCTTTATAAGATACATATCTTGTGGTATTTCGTATCTGATGAATGATGCACTGTTGTATCTCTGTCTGTGGAAATACAGCTTCGATTGCCTGTGGAAATCCTGTCAGTCCATCCACACATGTGATCAGAATATCTTCAACGCCACGATTTTTCAGCCCATTGATGATAGAAAGCCAAAATTTAGCACTTTCATTATCACCCACATACATTCCAAGGACTTCTTTTTTACCATCCATGTTGACCCCAAGAGCGATATAAACAGCACGTTTTACAATTCGGCCTTCACTTCGCACATGATAGTGGATTGCATCCATATAAACAACTGCATAGACTTCTTCCAAAGGTCTTTCCTGCCATTCTTTTACGATCGGAAGGATCTTATCTGTAATCCTGCTGATCGTACTGTCTGATATATCAATGTCGTAGAGTTCTTTCATGTGAGATTCAATATCTCCGGTCGTCATGCCTTTTGCATACATGGAGAGAATCTTTTCCTCCATGTCCTGGGTAACAGTATTCTGATATTTTTTGATTAATCTGGGTTCATATTCGCCATTACGATCACGAGGAACAGCGATTTCCATATCCCCATAACTGGTATGCATGGTTTTCCCAGAATGACCATTGCGACTGTTATTGGTATCTTTATTACGATAATCATATCTGGAATAGCCTAGTTCCTCATTAAGTTCTTCATCCAGAGCACCTTCAAGGATCACTGACATCATATCACGCATGATTGCATTAACATCTGTTCCATTTTTTACACTGATATCATTGTCCTTTAAATATCCTTGCATTAATTGTCTTAATGCTGCTTTTTGTGGTGTGTCTCCTTTTCTTCTTCCCATAAAAAAACCTCCAAACTGAGTAATATTATCTTACATCAGTTTGAAGGTTTACACAAACTTTGGGATACTCCCTCTTATTTGTCCATAACACATAACAATTCTCATTGTTAACCTCCTGAGATATTGCTTCAACACGTATATAACCAGTATCATATACATGCAATATCGCAGAACTCAAGCGATAACCTTGTTTACGATCAACATAAAAATAGTTGTTTCCAGTACCATTCAATTCGGCATATTGAGTTACAAGTGCATTTTTTAAGTCAGAATTTAACTGCGCAATATCCTTCGCATTTGCTTTCATCTGCTTATCAATAATATCCATGTTGTCATTCTGCACCCCAATATCATAAAAATCAGATCCTTCTGGTTTCGTCAATCCATAATTTGTTGTCGTTGTTGCCATCTTACTCTCCTTTCAATACAGTATTTCTAACCTGTTCGTTTGTATATGTGTGTAAATAATCATGTGTAAATCCATGTAATGTATCATGTTGGTTATATCTTAATCCAATATCTATCGTCATATTCAGTGGCACAATCTCTTCTAATAGTTGCTCGAAATCGTTATACATTTGCTTTCTTGTTAACTCTACCAGACATTTTAATTCCATTGTTTCTGGTAAAATTACCAAGGTATAGTTCCCATTGCCTAGCAAATTATCAAGTCTGTTTATAAGATCTTGATTCGTATATGGGCAGTCATCATACCACTTTGTCAGCACTCTGAATTTTCGATCTTCTAAGCTATCTGTATCCTGTGGCTGTATTTTTAAGATTTTTTCGCGCCGTGCAATTCCATATTCTGTAGAAGTTCGGATACAGGTGTCAAGATCTCTATCTCTTATTTCATTTTCTAATTGCTGTCCAACTTTTTCTTCTGCATCATAGATTGCTTTTATTTCTTCTATATTTTCAATCACAGGAGGAATATTTAGCTGCATGATACCACCCCCTTAACCGGAATAACATTTTCTTTCAACGTAATATTTTCTGTTCCACCATTTAACAATATATTACTTACATCTGTAATTCCTTCTACATTATAGATAGCGTTTTCAATACCTGCTCGTCTCACGATTATAGAATCACTGTTTATCCAATTCTTTCTCAGCGATAGCAGATATTCTTCTACCGCATTTTCGACTTGCGTTTTTAAGCCTTCCGCAGAATATCCAGTATCATATGTAGCAACTGCAGATACATTAACTATATATTCTGTCACAGTTGTGATCGATACAGAATGTCCAATTGGAGCAATCCCAATTCCTTCTCCTGTTTGTTCTATTGGATCAACCTGCATCTGCACGTCATTGATCAGCTTGCTTTCTGCTTTTCTATATTCGTCTGATATAATCACAATTGGTATGATTGTTCCTTTCCGTCGATATGGTTTGACTCCTCCAACACCATCAATTGCGCCTATTCTTTCTTTATAATATGCACGATTTCCACCGAACGCCTGAATGCCAAACGAATCCATGATTCTCATGCGGTAAGATTCCTCGTCTTCCTCGTCTTTTCCTTCTACCAGAAGCTTGGTTAATGCCGCATCTTCCAGACCATCAATATCATCCAAACACATCAGATTCCCTAACCATCCATTCGCTGCGGTTCCTGGATCTTCACATTCCAGTCTGTACTTATGTTCTTCTTCATTGATCACGTCTGTTACAATGTAGTTATAGTCATCTCCTGAAAATTCAGTTCCAATCGGAACTGAAACATTAAATACTCCTTCAAATTCTGCCGCAGTAGCTTCTTCTATGTATGTCCTTCTTTCTTGTCCAGACTGCACTAAATGATCAAGATCAGCTGTATCAACATATTGGTTATCTGTTAATGCTGCAAGTTCTACATACACCTCTTCCAATCTTGCTGCCTGCTTTACACAGGAATGATAAATCAGTGATCCCTCACTTGTATCCAAGCCATCCGGCATATCTTCCATCATACTGTCCATGATATTTTCAAAGGTCATGTCCTCATACATCCGATTCCACCTCCTCACTTCCATAATCCGTTAATAATGTAAATTTAATATGTAGTGTTTCATTTACTTTTTCGATCTCCAAGTTCTCAATTCCATTAACATATGGATTCACTTCGAGACATTCTGTCAGCATCCTGTTTACTTCAGATTTCACATACTCATCAGAATATGTTCCTCCGATCAGATTTACCATTTCATTTCCGTATTCCCATGAATACTGAATATATCTATATCGTACAATCCTAATTGCTAAATATGCCCACACTGCAATAGCTCTTGCGCCTTCCACAATTCTTCCTGTCAATTTTCCAGTAGTGAAATCTATATCAAACTCTCTTGGATAATATTCTTCTTCCTCTTCTTTATTGATAAGTTCTTCTGTCTCTTCTTCAAATGGAAACCTTATGTATTCACCACCTTGCATATAATTATGTATTTATCGTCACTGATCTGGTACACCAGAACCATGTCTCCATCACTAAGGACTAAACCATCTGCTATGTAATAGTCTTCTGGATCAAGCTTTAATTCATTGCATAGCACTTGATCTTGTACCACTCTTGCCATCTGCAATCCTGTGTTATTTCCTTTTTTACCTTGATGCTGCATGATCTTTAACAGCCTCTCATAACTATTCACTAAAGAACTCTCCTTCCTTGTTGCCAGTGTTTCACGTAATATGAATCATTCAGATTACTGACTTTTACACCGCCACTGCTTGAACAGTGCACAAACTTTCCCGATCCAGCATAAATGCCGACATGAGAAGCTCCTGCTTTATATGTTCCTTGAAAAATAACCAAATCGCCTTTTTTCAAATTCTTTTTTTGTACTTTCGTTCCTTTTTGCGATTGTGCTAACGCTGTTCTTCCGATATTTTTACCTGCCGTGGTTCTGAATACATAAGATGTAAAACCAGAGCAATCGGATTTTCCTGACTGTGGAGATGATGCACCGTAGACATATTTTACTTCTCCTATAAAACTTTTTGCTTTCTTTATAACCTTATCTGCTTTTGTATTACTTGCAGATGTTTGCTTGTATCCGGTACCATTTCCTATAATGGCGTATCCTGTACGTTTTCCAAAACGGTTACATTGAGCTTTTGTTTTCATTAGCAGGTCAAAATGGTAGACACCGTTTACAACTTTGATTGAACCGCCGCGATCATTGACTAGATGAACCTTCTTGTCTCTGCTTGTCTTTGTTCCAAGTACCTGTATTTCATTTCCATACTTTATACTAGATGGTGCTGCGCATGTGTATTTGCTTGGGTCCAGTTTCTTTCCCTTGCAATCGTAATAACCGCCCTCCATCTTATTTGATGCCGGATAATATGCTGTAAATAATGCCTTTACTCTTTTCCCATTTAATATACCTGTACTTTTAGTTGCTGAAGCATTTGATTCTGCATCATCTTCTTCTGTTTCCATGATATTCTTAAATGCAAGCTCAAGAGTCATCATATAAGTTCCATTCTCAAATACATGCGAATCATTCTCAATCCAGAACTTTCCACACAATCCAGAATCAACATCATTGATCTTGATTCCATATCCTGCTTTGCATCTGATATCTCCAATAGCTGTCAATGATGCGCTGGTATCCAGACCCAACAATGTATTTTCAGCCTCTTTCTTTCCATTGCCACTATCAACAGTGACGGAATCCTGATATGTTCCATATGCTTTAATCCAATTTTTATTGGAAACTGTTCCAATTCTTTTATTCTTGGAATTGTAAATTGCAACCTTATTTACCATGCTGTCTGTTGACTGCTCGTAGGAGCTCTCTGTGATACCTTCTTTTTGATCTAATGTTACATTTAACATTGATCCCTTCTTTATAACAGATAATTTATCTCCATCCATGATCAGCTGATAACTTGTGCCTGTTTTTTTATACGCTTTAGAATATGCAGCAAGAATCATGTTGTAATATTCCTTGTCTTGGAACAATAGTTTCTTGATCTTCATATTCGTTTTTGCAATACTTTTTGTTTTTATCTTTAAGTCTTTGCAGATTAATTGTGTGATCTGCTCCGGCTTCTTTTTCTTAAATTTATAGGTTCCTTTGCTCCCGATCAGATATAACATATAATCTTGCGCTGTATATGTAATTGTTCCGGCTTCCCCTTTTCTTTCTCTCTTTGTCAGTTTTCCATGGAATAGTTTGTCATTTCCATTATAGAAACATATGAGATCACCCAATTTAATGTCTGGCGTTTTAAAGTGTGTATCTCCTGCTTGATTCACTACACTAAATTCCAGTGATCTGACAGATGAATAAGCACTTCCAGACCAGGTAATTGAACTGACCGTACTGGTAATATCATTTCCCTTCCATTCAACTTTTAAATTTAAACTCATTTCTCGATCACCAACTTTGTGCCTGCATAAATATATCTTCCATTACTGCTTGATCTTCTTTTATGTTTCTTTGCTGCACTTTCGATCACTTTTTTATTTTTTGTATAGATTTTCTTCCAGTTTGAAGAACTTCCTGTTTTCTTTTTTGCGATCTTACGCAACGTATCTCCTTTTTTTACAGTATAAGATGTTGTTTTTACACTTTTACTGCTTCTTTTTTTACTACTGTTCTTCTTTTTTACTTTCTTTCCATTTGACGTTTTCTTTTTTTCTGTCGCATATGTTACCGCAATATATTCTTTCAAATTCAAAGTAAATGCGATATCTCCTGTGCTGTCATCTTTTCCATATTCAAGACTTTCGATCGACACCGTTTTATTAAAATCAACGTCTCCTGTCATAACAAAAGTGGGAGTCACTTTCTCATACTCCCACTTTTTGATTTTATTAATATAGTTTATTGGATTTGTATCAAATCCTTTATATTGGCAAAAGGGATATTCTTGCGCTGGAAAGAAAGAACTTATTTCAATCGTTTCTAAATTTCTGTCTCCAAGAATATTTATTTCGCCTTTCCTGTGTACAGTTTCAGTTGTATTCTGTACAGATGTTCCTATCTTATAGGAAGATGGCAATACCGGAAACCGGATCTTGTCATTTCCATTATTTAACCAAATTTCCCTTCCATTCTCCTTTTATGCCGGTATTGCTTCTAATTTCTCTGCAAGTTTTTCTGCTATTTTATCAATATCTGCTTCTTCTCTCACGATGATCGTATCTGCAAATTTTTCAATCTTATAAGTCTTATTTCCCTGATTTCTTGCCATCTGCACTGACTTATCATGTGGATATACACGCGTCCCTCTCGGAAGATCTATGATCTCTCCGCCTTTTTCGTGAACTTGAGCAATACCACCACTCCAATTGTCTGTACCTCTTGCCAGCATTGGAATCTTTGGAAGATTAATACCTTTGCCACCAAGTTTCGGAACCCAACTTGGAATTTTTATTCCATTCAATCCAGAAATCACGGAGTTTACAAGCCCGATCACCTGATTTAAAGGACGTTTTGCAAATCCAACAAGTGCCTCAAATGCTCCTTTGAATATTGTTTTTACACCAGTCCATGCCTTTTTCCAGTTTCCTGTAAATACGCCTTCCAAAAATGTTATTATGCCACTAAATGCTGTTGTAACTCCATGAATTATGTCCAGTGTTGATTTAAGCCATCCTGATGCTCTGGCTACAATAAATTTAAATGTAGCTCCAAATACAAGTTTAAATGCTCCAGCAACAAATGTTGCAACTGGTCTTAAAAATTTAACAACCGCAGCTCCTGCTCTTCCTATTTTCCCAAAAGAACTAGCTGCCATTGTTCCAATCTGGCGCACTGTCTTTCCAAGCTTTTGAGTATCAACCCCTGCATCATTCATCGCCTTTACAACTGCCTTTTGCATTTTTCTTGCTCCGGCGGTTATTTTATCCCAGTTTTTATATACCAGCACCGCTGCAACAGCGATTGCCGCCAATACCAAGGCAATCTTTCCTCCAGGTCCTAAGAAAGCAGCTATACTTTCTGCTTGTGAGAACTTCCCATACAGCGTGACCATTCTTCCTGCAAGACTTCCTATTCCTGTTGTAAGTGTTCCAATAATTTTTATTACCGGACCTACTGCTGCAACAGTCAGTGCCATTCTTACGATAAATTTTTGCGTTTCGGGATTCAGCTTTGAAAATTTCTTTGCAAAATCAGCAAGTTTTGTTGCACCTGTAGTAATTGATGGCGCAACAACTTTCAATACAGAGCTTCCAAAGACCGTCAATGAGTTTTTTGCTGAATTGATTGCTTTTCTTATGTCACTCGTTGACGTTTTCATATCTTTCAGGGCTTTTTCTGTTGCTCCTGATGCCTGATTCATTTTCTTTGTCTTCTCTCGAAATGTATCATATTGTGACCCAGTCAATGCGATCGCCGCTGTTAATGCTCTGGAATTACTGAACAGCTTTGCCATTTTATCTGACTGTCCGCCTGTTTCCTTTTGCAAGATTTTTAGTACTCCAGACATTCCTTCTGATTTGATCATAGCCTGTCCATTTTGATATCCATATTTCTGCATTAATTTCGACATGGAATCCGTTGGTTTCAATAAACCAGTAAACAACCCTTTCATCTGCGTGGTGACTTCCGCTGTATTTCCTGTCACACCTGTCAGGGTTGCCATACTTCCAAACAATTCCTGATATGATACATTCAACGATTTTCCAAGTGGAAACAAAGGCTGCATACTTGATGCCAGCTCCTTGTATGTCGTAACACCTAACTTCTGGGTCATAAAAGCCATATCACTGATTGATTGTGCCGTCTTGACATTCACACTGTCATAGCCTTTCATTCCAGAACTGATCAATGCTACTGATTCTGCTACGGAAGCGCCTCCACCTTTAGCCGCTCTTGCTGATATTGAAAAGATATCCTGTGTTTTCTTTCCAAGATCTCCGATGGAACTGATCGTCTGATATACACCTTTTGATACTGTTCCTAATGCAATTCCTGTATCATTCGACACCTGAATCGCTGTATCCTTGTACTTTTGCAGATGCTCTTTGTTATCCAAAAGCGTATTGACCTGACCCATATCTTTTTCAAATGTATCAGCCATCTTTCCAGTTGCTCCAAGTGTTGCAAGAATCGGAGCTGTTACATTTTTCGTCAGAGATGAACCAAAACTGGACATACTCTTTCCAACACTCTTAATCTGGTTCGCCTGCCGTTTCATGTAGCCAACCTGATGCTGTGTCTGCTCTGCAGCTTTTTTCAATGGTTCGGTATACTTATCTATCAGTCGTAGTGTTGCATCAACTACTTTGCTCCTTGTACAATTCCTCTCTTTCCTGGCATTCCTGTCTTATAAATGCTCTCAGCATTGCTCTCTCATTTGGTCCAAGATCATAGTATTGCGACGGAGTCATATTATGATCGCGAAAGAGGAGATATGCCATTTGTATATCTCCTCTTTCGTGAATTAGTTTTTTAGTTCTTCGTCATCGACAACATCTGGACTTGATAAATTAGCAATTTCTGTTGCGATCTCCGGCACTTCTGTTTTAAACAGAATTTTCGCAAGATCAGAGGCATTGATTGCTCCAAAATGTTCTTGCAATTCTTTGCTTTTAAGATCTGGATTGATCACGCCTTCTGCAACTGTCATTAAATTTGCTGCATATCCCTGCTGAAAATTATAATTTCCTGCCTTATCAAGCGGCAATGTCTGCAATTCCATCAGACGCTCCGCATCAATTTCCTGAATTGTGATCGTTGGATCACCAACCAACTGCTGCATATTTCCTGATTTATAAGTTCCTGTTTTACTATTTCGAACATCTTTCTTGTCAAGCTGTAATAATTTCTCTACTAAATTCATCTTATCCTCCTAAATTAAGTCGATTGGTTCTGCATCAGCAAACGTAAATGGGTAGGATTCTTCGCCTAACTTGTTTGCTTCCCAATCTGCCAGTGTAAGCTCATCGAAACTAACTCCTGTAATTTTGACTCTTTCTGTTCCAAGTGATGCCGGATCTTTCAATGCTGTTATGATCGTAATATCCGGCATGATCCCTTTTTTAATATCTGCAAGCAACAGTTTGATCATATAAGAAGAAATTTTATTCATTTTTAATGTTCCAGTTCCTTCTAACTGTGTAATCTTCTGCCCTTTGCTTAACGTATTTGTCTGTACAACATCACTTTTTGTAATCTTATACTTTGCTTGTAGCGCCGTAGATTCCGCCATGTACTGATCATTTAACCATACATTTCCGAATGTTCCATTTATGACATGATCTGGTTTATAATTATCCCTTTGTTACCTCCTGAATATCTTTGTCAGACTCTGACAAACCTTTAAATGCTGATTTCTAACGTTACATCTTCGATTGCATCATTCATTTTGATATTTGCAACTAAATATACTTTATCTCCTGTATTTGCTTTCTTAATATCATCACTACTCATATCTGTAGTATCCACACCATTTTGTTCAAGATATTGTTTGTTTCCATTAATATCAATTTCTACTGTTGCAGATTCTAAGACATTCTGTAATACAAGATCATCCATATATCCCTGAATTGCAGAGATCAAAAGGCATTTATTATCATAAGTATTGACCTTTTTCCCAATCCACTCATTTCTGATCGTGCTTCTCAGATCACTCTTGATGGTGTCCATAATATCGACCAGCTTAATCTTTTTATACTGATCTCCTTTTTCATCGGTCTTTGTTGTAAATGAATTAACTGCACGTGCAACTCTGACTTCTCCGTCTTCATAAAACAGGATCAGTTTTCCTGCATCAATTGCTGAATCCATCTCTTTTTTGGACATTCGTGTACAATCTGTCGCTTCTGGCAGCACTGCATATGTTGCACTTTCTGTAATCGGTGTTCCTGCAAACAATCCTGCCATTCTGGCACAAAACTGCTCTGCAGTGTATGACTTATCAACAATTGATACACTTTCTGTGGAAAAGTTTATGACTGCTTCATTATCCGCTGCATTTTCTGGTAAAACAGCTTTAATATTTTTTCCAATTTCTCGCTGTTCCTTTACCCAGCTGACAACTTTCGATGCTACTGTCTCTGTCTGTGTGCTGACTGCTGCATAACTTACATTTTCATCTGCCAATGCATTTAATGCATCATCAATCTCTGCATGATC
>ENA-OPCI01001326-OPCI01001326.1-human-gut-metagenome-genome-assembly--contig:-NODE-1326-length-14272-cov-7.088556_pt1 | contig 14272 bp, 11 predicted proteins | sample MGYA00241564_ERZ501479 | MGnify/ENA primary metagenome ERZ501479 (study PRJEB25962, sample SAMEA2042630) | human gut metagenome | biome: human gut; feature: human-associated habitat; material: faeces...
GTCTATTGGTTCTTTTCAAGGGCTTCTCGCTGAGGCTTTGGAAGTCATTCTTTTGCCTCAGCGCTTGGCGCTCAAGTATAATACCACACACCGGGCCTCTTGTCAACACTTTTCTGCTGCTTTTTTCAAGTTTTTTTGCATTCATCTGAAATGTACTCACCTAAATGTCTCCAAAAGCGTTTTTCGAATGGAATGCCCTCCGCCGTGGTTCCATCTTTTCACGCAAAAGACCGCCTATGCAATGCACAGACGGTCTTTTGCTTATATTACTTTATATGATAAGACAATTTGTACTTAACGGATCTCAATGCCCAGCTTGAATTTCAGGTTGCCCAGCACTTTCTTGACGGTGCGCTCCACCTGCTCCGCAGAAACTTCCGCAGCAGGGTCAGACAAGGTCAGAGAGAATGCCATGCTCTTCTTGCCCTCGCCGAGGTTTGCACCGCGGTAAATATCGAACAGCTTGACTTCCGTGATGAGTGGGCTGGCTTTCTTGATGGTCTCCTCGATCTCGCCACAGGTAACAGCCTCATCGCAGACCAGTGCCAGATCGCGCTTGACCGATGCATAGGGGCTGAGGGGCTGATAACGCAGCTCTCCATCCACGCAGGACATCAGGGCTTCATAGTCCAGCTCACCCAGATAGATGTTCTGGCTGTCTTTCTGCTCCTTTGCGATCTCCAGCTCACCATTGATCTCATTGGAGAGCTTACCGAACACGCCCAGACGCTTGCCGTTGCAGTACACAGCGGCGCTGATGCCGGGGTGCAGCCACGGAGTGTTCTCGCGCTTATACTCAAAGCTCAGACCAAAGCCTGCTGCCAGTGCCTCCATGGCACCCTTGACCGTGAAGAAATCCTCCTCCGGGCCGAATGCGCCGATGCAGAGAGTCTGGCGCTCGTGGGGATGCTCGTTGATGGGCAGTTCTTTGGCCAGATAGACCGGTGCCATCTCAAACAGGCGGCCCTCATTGTTGCCTTTTTTCAGGTTGTCCACGATGACATTCAGCATGGACGGCGTGAGCAGGGTGCGCATGATGGAGAGGTTCTCGCTGATGGGGTTGAGGATGCGGATAGCCTTACGGGCAGCATCATCCTCCGGAATGTGGAGCATATCCAGCTCCGCGTTGGAGTAGAATGCCAGGGTGGACGCCTCATAGAAGCCCTGGGCAGCCAGCAGGCGCTTGGTCTTGAGCTGCTGCTTCTGCTCGTAGTTCAGACCGCCGTTGGTAACCGCAGCGGTGTTCAGGAATGTGGGCACAATGTGGTCGTAGCCATACTCACGGATGACCTCTTCCGCCAGATCGGGGAAGCCGTCCACGTCCTCACGGTACAGAGGTGCAGAGACGTCCCAGCTGCCATCCGCCTGCACGTCCACCGTAAACTCCAGACGCCGGAGAATATCGATCATGGTCTGGTCCGGGACGGTGATACCCAGCACGCCGCAGATCTTGGCCGGAGTGGTGACGATGTGCTTCCGCTCAATGGGACGGCCATCGGTCAGGTCAAATTCCAGCGTGGTGATATCGCCGCAGTCCAGCTCCTGGATCAGGTGCAGAGCACGGGCAAGGCCCAGCTCCGGAGAATGGCGGTCCACGCCCTTTTCGTAGCGGGCGGAAGAATCGCTGTTCTGGCCCAGAGCGCGGCTGGTCTTACGGACAGAATCGCGCGCAAAGGTAGCGCACTCGAACAGCAGGTTGGTGGTATTCTCATCCATCCCGGAGTTTGCACCGCCCATGATGCCAGCCAGGCAGACGGGCTTCTCCGCATCGCAAATGACGAGGTTGTTGGGGTTCAGGGTAAACTCTTTCTCGTCCAGGGTGACGATCTTCTCGCCATCGTGAGCGCGGCGGACATCAATCGTACGGCCGCTGACCTTGTTCAGGTCAAAGGCGTGCATGGGCTGACCCATTTCCAGCAGGGTGTGGTTGGTGATATCGACCACGTTGCTGATGGAGCGCAGGCCACACAGAGCCAGGTGACGTTTCATCCAGCGGGGAGACTCACCCATCCGGATGTTGCGGACATAGTGTGCCATGTAGCGGGGGCACAGGTCCGGAGCTTCCACCTTGACGGTGATGGGCTCGTCCGGCTCGCAGACAGCTTTGTAATCCATGGCGGGCATGTGGAGGGGCTTGCCGAGGATGGCCGCTACTTCGCGGGCAATGCCCAACACAGACTGGCAATCCGGGCGGTTTGCGGTAATGGAGATATCAAAAATGTAATCATCCAGGCCGACGACCGGAGCAATGTCCGTGCCGGGAACGGAATCCTCCGGCAGGATGAGCAGGCCGTAGACCTCAGCGCCCGGGAACAGATCATCGTTCAGGCCCAACTCCTCACCGGAGCAGAGCATGCCGTTGGACTCCACACCCTGCATCTTGCGGGCCTTGATCTTGATGCCGCCGGGCAGGGTGGAGCCATCCAGGGCGGCGGGGACGCAGTCGCCCACTTTCATGTTTGCGGCGCCGGTGCTGATGTGGATCTCGTGGCCATACTCGCCGCAGTCCACCACGCACTTGGTCAGGTGAGTGCCCTCCTGCTTTTCCATGGAGGTGATCTTACCGACCACGACCTTGCTGATGCCTGCATCCAGCGGGATCAGCTCCTCGACCTCAAAGCCGCAGGAGAAGAGGCGTTCTTCCAATTCCTGGGCGGTGACATCGATATCGACAAGTTCTTTTAACCAACTGAAAGGTACTTTCATTGTTTGCTCTCTCCCCTCTTATTCGTGGAACTGCTTGAGGAACTGCAGGTTATTCTCAAACATCAAGCCGATGTTGTTGATGCCGTACTTCAGCATGGCGATACGCTCGATGCCGATGCCAAATGCAAAGCCGGAGTACTCGTCCGGGTCAATATTGCAGTTCTCCAGCACCTTGCGGTTGACAACACCGCCGCCCAGGACTTCGATCCAGCCGGTGTGCTTGCACAGGGGGCAGCCCTTGCCGCCACACTCAAAGCAGCTGACATCCACCTCGACGCTGGGCTCGGTGAACGGGAAGTAAGAGGGGCGCAGACGGGTGCGGGTATCCTTGCCGAACAGCTTCTGCACAAAGGTGTTCAGCGCGCCCTGCAGGTCGCCCAGAGTGATGCCCTTGTCCACGACCAGACCTTCCATCTGGTGGAACATGGGGCTGTGGGTGGCGTCGGAGTCGGAACGGAAGACGCGGCCCGGGATCAGAACCTTGATGGGAGGCTTCTGGCTGTCCATGGTGCGGATCTGGCCGCCGGAAGTCTGGGTGCGGAGCAGGAACTCATCGGACAGATAGAACGTATCCTGCATATCGCGGGCGGGGTGATCCTTGGGGACATTCAGGCGGGTGAAGTTGTGGTCATCATCCTCGATCTCCGGGGCATCGGCCACGGCAAAGCCCATGCCGGAGAAGACATCAATGATCTGGTTGGTGACCAGCGTCAGGGGGTGCAGGCCGCCCACGGTGCGGGTCTTGGCGGGCAGGGTGATGTCCACCGTCTCGGCCGCGTTGCGGGCTGCCAGCTCTGCCTGCTTGACTTTCTCGGCAGCGGCGTCATAGTCCGCCTGCACTTTCTGCTTGAGCTCGTTGATGATCTTGCCCATGGCAGGGCGGTCTTCGGGCGCGGCAGAGCGCAGATTTTTCATCAGGGCAGGGATCTTACCGTTTTTGCTGAGGTACTCCTGCCAGAAAGTTGCCAGCGTTTCCTTGGAAGAGACCTGGCTCAAGGCAGCTTCGGCCTGTTTTGCCAGCTCGTCGATCATTGCTTGCATGGATGTTCTCTCCTTCTCGTGTTCGTGTTGTCAAAGCGGGGCAAAGCAAAAGCGCCCCGTCCCCTGCTCAGAGCCAAACTCCAAGCAAAAGGGACGAAGCGCTGTAATTTCACTCCGCGGTACCACCCGGTTTCCGCCCGAAAGCACAAACAGCTCTCAGCGGCTCTCAAACGCCGTAACGGGGCGCGCCGTCCTATGCTAATAAGCCTTTCAAAATCCAGACCGTTCGCACAGGCCGCTCAGGAGCGAACTTCGGCACACCCCCACGCGGAAGCCCTTTCAGCCGGTGAAGCTTCTCTCTTTGCTGTGGAACTGCGTGCGTACTTTCTCCGTCGCTGCGTTTCGAGGTATTCAGGTTTGTTGGTGTTGATAACCATGAGTTATCTTAGCACACTTTTGCCCCATTTGCAAGTGCGGGCGGCTATTTTCCGGGAAATTGGCGTTTTTGCTTGCCTTTTGGCTCCGTCTATGGTAGTCTTAACATACAGTTTGCAGAAAGAGAGGTACACGGTATGGCCCGGAATGCGTTTGCTTTTTAATTTTTAAGCAGATTTTATGCAGTTCCGGCTCGAAGTGTACCCTTTTCTCTCTTTCAGCAAAGCGTGGAGCATGATTTTCAGCGCCGCGTAGCTTTGCTATGGGGCGTTTTTGTTTTGCCTGAAAATCGGAAAAAGGGCGCACATTTCTTTGTTATGATAGGAAAGGTGTTCCCCATGAATTTAAAAAAGCAGCTTGCCTGTTTATATACCAATTATTTCTTTACCGGCCTGCGCATCACTGATGCCGTGTGGGTGGCACTGCTGGCGGCCCGGGGCTTTTCCCTCTGGGAGATCGGCTTTGCCGAGAGTGTGTTCCACATCATCAGCCTCCTGTGCGAGGTGCCCAGCGGCATGGCGGCCGATCTGCTTGGCCGCAAAAAGGCCCTCGTGTTCGGCGGCGTGTGCGTCGTGCTCTATAACCTGCTGATGGCCTTTGCCCCCAACCTGTTCTTCATCTGCGTGGCTATGGGCCTGAACGCGTTTGCAAGCACCATGTTCTCCGGCACCACTTCGGCGCTGACCTACGACAGCCTCAAGCAGTGCGGCAAAACCGACGATTACCTCAAGGTCTCCGCCACCTGCTCTCAGATCACGAATCTGACCACCGCTCTGGGCTCCCTCTTCAGCACACTGGAACGCTTTTTGCGCTTTTCCGGTTTCTACCTGCTGAGTGCCGCCTTTGAGTGTACCGGAACCCTCGCCACTGCCCTGATGGAAGAGCCTATCGTCACCGAAGCACAGGCCAGCCGGGAAAAGCAGGCGCTCCGCGATCTACCCGGCCAGCTCGTCCAACTGGTAAAGGACAGCATCAAAGTCCTGCGCTCCTGCCCGCTGGCGGCAAAGCTCATTGTCTCCAGCGCTGTGGTCTGTATCCCCAGCTACCTGACCAAGATGTTCGTCCAGCAGCGCCTGGTGGAACTGGGCTGGCCCACGACTCTGCTCTTTCTGCCTCTGCTGCTCAGCGGCCTCGCCTCCATGCTGGGCATTGAGATTGCCCGCCGGATCCACCCGCAGAGCCTACGGCGGTTCTATGCTGTCTGCGCCCTGCTCTGCGGCACCGGCTGTATGCTGGTGGGTGCGGCCCCTGCACTGGCCGCCATCTTCGGCTGTATGCTCGTGCAGGGGATTCTTGACGTCTGGCTCCTGCACGAGGGCCAGAAACTCAACGACAACATCCCCAGTGACCAGCGCGCCACCCTCATCAGTGTGGACGGCATGGCCTACAGTCTGCTCATGATTCCTGCCAGCCCGCTGGTGGGTGCCGTGGGCGATGCCTTTGGGCAGGCCGGTGCCGGGCTCGTGGTGCTGGGGCTGCTGGTGGCTGCAAGTGGAATCCTGATTTACAAAAAGCAGTAATTTTCTCATAACACAGAAACATACAGCAAAAGGCTCCCGCCAGAAATGACGGGAGCCTTTGTGTTTCTTGTTGCTCCGATTTATTTGCGGACGATCTCTTCCGCCAGAGCGTCCATCTGCGCCTCCGTAGCGGCATTGACAGCAGAGCGGATGGTAACGACGGTATCACAGACGGTCATGTTTTTCATGCCGTCCAGCTCGGCCCGCATGAGTTTGGCCGCCATGGGAGCCCAGGTGCCGTTCTCCATCAGGCCGACGGTGCGATTCTGGAAGTTCTTGGTCTTGAGGTGGGTCAGCAGAGCCTCCATCGGCGGGAAGAGGAAGCCGTCATAGGTGGCGCAGGCCAGAACGGTCTTGCCGCAGCGGAAAGCTTCGGTGACGGCGTAGGAGACATCGGTGCGGGTCAAATCCATCTCCACCACCTTGGCACCCTTGGCGCGGAGCTTCTCGGCCAGGATGTGGGCAGCGGAGCGGGTGTGGCCGTGGATAGAGGCACTGGCGACCAGAATCTTCTCCGGCTCCTCCGGCTTGTAGCTGGACCACATATCGTAGTAGTTCAGGTACTTGCCAAGGTCGCCGGTGAGGACGGGGCCGTGGAGCGGGCAGATGGTCTTGATGTCCAGCGCGGCAGCCTTTTTCAGCAGAGCCTGCACCTGCGGGCCGTACTTGCCCACGATGTTCAGGTAGTAGCGGCGGGCCTCGCTGGCCCAGTCGGCCTTCTCGTCGAACTTCGCCACAGCGCCAAAACGGCCAAAGCCATCGGCGGAGAAGAGGACTTTCTCGCTGGACTCATAGCTGACCATGACCTCGGGCCAGTGGACCATGGGTGCGAACACGAAAGTCAGGGTGTGGCTGCCCAGATTCAGGCTTTCGCCGTCCTTTACGGTCACACGGCGGTCTTTGGCAACCGCCTCCGGGCCGAAGAACTGATCCATATACAGGAAGGTCTTGGCGTTGCCCACCACTTTCATCTCCGGGTAAAGGGCCGCCAGCTTTGCAATGTTGGCACCGTGGTCCGGCTCCATGTGGTGGACAACGAGGTAGGCGGGTTTCTCTCCTGCCAGTGCCTCGGTGACGTTCGCCAGCCACTCGTCGGTGGCACGGTGATCCACGGTGTCGAGGATGGTGGTCTTCTCATCCAGAATGACATAAGAGTTATAGCTGACGCCGGTGGGGACCGGGTACTGGCTCTCGAACAGATCAATGGTGGTATCATCCACACCCACACCGAGAATCGCACTGCTGATATGTTTCACGCTCATGGCAAGTTTCTCCTTTGATTTTGTTTTATTCAGGGGCCGTTTGGCCATTGCTTTTAGGAACCGTTCTCAGTATAACATAACGTTAAAATTTTCGCAAGAGGCAGCTTTTTCGGGCGGCTCGCGGGGAGCTTCTCCGAGGACCGTCCGCTGGGGTGGGACCCTGTTGCCGTAGGCAATAGGGCGGGCGATGGAATGGCCTGCAACAACAATGACCGCCGCCAGTGGCGGAATCAGGGAATTGTTGTTGGGGCCGCGGCCAGCAAAACGCAAGCGCAAGCGAAGCGGATGCTGGGAGCCGCAACTCGTCCTCGTGTCCGAAGAGAAAGCTCCCCAAACGGACGAAACCGCACAAACAAAAAGAGCCGCACCCGGCGGGGTGCAGCTCTCAAAAATGCGAGGAGAATTAGTAGGTGATGCCCTGAGCCATCATGGCGGTAGCAACTTTCAGGAAGCCAGCGCAGTTTGCGCCCACCATCAGGTTGCCCTCGGAACCAGCGGCAACAGAAGCGTCATAGCTGGCATGGAAGATACCCTCCATGATGCCCTTGAGCTTTGCATCGACTTCTTCAAAGGTCCAGCTCAGGCGCTCGGAGTTCTGGCTCATCTCCAGGCCGGAGGTAGCCACGCCGCCGGCGTTGGCAGCCTTTGCGGGTCCGTACAGGACACCGTTTGCCAGATAGACCTCGATGGCGTCCGGAGTGCTGGGCATGTTTGCGCCCTCGCAGACCACGGTGCAGCCGTTCTTGACCAGAGCCTCAGCGGACTCCTTGTTGATCTCGTTCTGGGTTGCACAGGGCAGGGCGATGTCGCAGGGGACAGTCCAGACCTTGGTGCAGTCTGCAACGTAAGTTGCGTCTTTGTGGGTCTCGGCATACTCCTTGATGCGGCCGCGGCGGACTTCTTTCAGGTCCTTGACGTAAGCCAGATCAATGCCGTTGGGATCATAGACATAGCCGTTGGAGTCGGACATGGTCACGACCTTGCCGCCCAGCTCGGTGGCTTTCTCGCAGGCGTAGATGGCAACATTGCCGGAACCGGAGATGACCACGGTCTTACCCTTGAAGCTGTCGTTGCGCATGCACTTCAGCGCCTCAGCGGTGAAGTAGCACAGGCCGTAGCCGGTAGCCTCGGTGCGGGCCAGAGAACCACCAAAGGTCAGGCCCTTGCCGGTGAGCATACCGCCCTGGAAGCTGTTGGTCAGGCGCTTGTACTGGCCAAACATGTAGCCGACCTCGCGGCCACCGACACCGATATCACCGGCGGGGCAGTCCACGAACTGGCCGATGTGGCGGTACAGCTCCGTCATAAAGCTCTGGCAGAAGCGCATCACTTCCATGTCGCTCTTGCCGTGGGGGTCAAAGTCAGAGCCGCCCTTGCCGCCGCCCATGGGCAGGGTGGTCAGGCTGTTCTTGAAAGTCTGCTCAAAGCCCAGGAACTTCAGGATGCCCTGGTTGACAGAGGGATGGAAGCGCAGGCCGCCCTTATAGGGGCCGATGGCGCTGTTGAACTGGATGCGGTAGCCGCGGTTGACCTGCACCTTGCCCTGATCATCGACCCAGGGCACACGGAAGCTGATGACGCGCTCGGGCTCGACCAGACGCTCGATCAGGCCGGCTTTCTCGTACTCGGGGTGCTTCTCCACCACGGGCTGGATGCTCTCCAGAACCTCGCGGACTGCCTGCAGAAACTCAGGCTCATTGGCATTGCGCTGTGCAAGGCCATCGTAAACGCGCTTCAGGTATTCATTCGTCAACATAACAGAATACTCCTTTTCCTCTATATTGCAGCAGTACAGGGCCAAACGCACATTCGCCCTGTGCAGGCTTTTTCCCCTCTGCGGCACACATCTGCCGCAGAGCACTTTGTTATTATAAAGCTTTGCGGGGCAATTTACAATAGAAGCTGTGCGAATATTTTGCGAAAATCTTTCAAAAAAACAGGATAAAAGATGAACACGCTTCACAAAAAAGAAAAACTGTGCGGAAACAAGCAAAAAATCTTCTTTTCTAAAGTTAGCGGAGGCTGCAAAAGAAAGACTTTTGTGCGGCTTTTATTGCGCGTTCTGGGCTTCCAGCCAGCCCGGCACCTCGTGCAGGGAGGAGAGGATGGCAGCGGTCATGGACTCGTAAGCCGGGGCCGGGTGGTGCAGGTCGGGCACGCAGAGGACCGGGATGCGGGCGGAGTGAGCGGCCTGGATGCCTGCCTCACTGTCTTCCAGCACCAGTGCCCGCGCCGGGGTGGTGCCCAGCTTCTGGCAGGCAATGAGGAAGATATCCGGCGCGGGCTTGCCGCGGCCCTTGGGCAGGTCCGGGCCGAACACAAAGGCGTCAAAACAACCGCGGATGCCGTGCTGGTCCAGGATGCCGTAGGCCCGGTCTGCGATGCTGGAAGAGGCCAGTGCAATTTTATAGCCATGCTCTTTTAAATGGGTGAGCAGCTCTTTTGCGCCGGGCTTGAGAGCAACACCCTTGGCCAGAAACTCTTTTTCCATGGCCGAAATGCGGGCAAAACACTCCTCCCGGCTCAGGGGCAGGGGGTAATGCTCCAAAAGGGTGGTCACGTTTTTCTCCTCGGTCTTGCCGCTGTAAGTCTCGGCGTAATCGTGCAGGCTCACGGTAAAGCCATAAGGAGCCAAAAGAGCAGAATACAACTGGTAGGAGATGATCTCGGTGTCGATCAGCAGACCATCCATGTCAAAAATAATGGAATCCAGCACGGGCAGCGCACATCCTTTCATCAAAGCGTATCGTGATAAAACCAGTATACCAGAATCCCCCGGGACGCGATAGGACAAATCCGTCCGAAAAATAAAAAAATCCCGCCATCCTGCACGGGGCAGAACAGCGGGAATATGAAATTTTACTTCTTGAGCAGCTTCTCGCAGGCGTCCGCGGCACCCTCCAGGTACTGGCCGCCGTAGGTCTCAATGAGGCCGGCGTCAGAGAGGCGCGCCAGCTCGGGGTCGATGGGGCATTTGGCCAGCACGGGCAGGCCGTGCTTGGCGGCCACCTCGTCCACATGGCTGTCGCCAAACACATTGATATGCTTGCCGCAGTCCGGGCAGACAACGTAGCTCATGTTTTCCACCAGGCCCAGCATGGGCACTTTCATCATCTCGGCCATGTTCACGGCCTTGGCAACGATCATGCTCACCAGCTCCTGCGGGCTTGCCACCACCACGATGCCATCCACGGGCAGGCTCTGGAAGACCGTCAGGGGCACGTCGCCGGTTCCCGGAGGCATGTCCACAAACAGGAAATCGACGTCTTTCCAGACCACATCGGTCCAGAACTGCTTCACCGCGCCTGCAATGACGGGGCCGCGCCAGACCACAGGGTCTTCCTCGTTCTCCACCAGCAGGTTGATGCTCATGACGTCAATGCCCATCCGGCTCTGGATGGGCCAGCAGCCCTGCGCGTCGGCCATGGCACGGCCATGGATGCCGAACAGCTTGGGGATGGACGGGCCGGTGATGTCGGCGTCCAGAACGCCGCAGTGGTAGCCGCGGCGGGCCATGGCGCAGGCCAGCAGGGCACTGGTCATGCTCTTGCCAACGCCGCCCTTGCCGGATACAACGCCGATGACCTTTTTGACGCTGCTGTTGGGGTTGGGTGCGTCGTGCTGAGGCGCGGCATTGCGGGAAGAACATGCTGCTCCGCAGCTGGAGCAGTCATGGGTGCATTCTTCGCTCATTCTCTCGTTGCGCACTCCGGCGGCGTTGCCGTAGGGGAATGCGCTTCCTCCTTGCATTTTGTATCAAAGGGCGCAAACCGCCCTTGTGTGACCAACACATATCATACCATAAAAGTGGGAGAGAAACAACCCACGACGCCACTCATCTTTTGCAAAGCGCATAAACGGGCTATTTTGCCGCATACAGTAAACAAAACCTCCCCGTTTGTGCATTGGCGGGGAAAGGAGGCGCGCCATGCGGCAGAGCTACCTGAAGAATGCGGCCCTGATGACCGGGGCGGATGTCCTGCTCCGGCTGGCAGGCATGGGGCTGCGCATTTATCTGGCCAATGCCCTGGGCGGTGAGGGAATGGGCCTGTACCAGCTGGTGCTGGCGGTGTACGCCCTGTTCGTTACGCTGGCCACGGCGGGCGTCTCGGTGGCGGCTACCCGCCTCATGGCCGAGGAGTTGAGCCGCGGCAGGGCCGAAGCTCGGGGAATGCTGGTGCGGCTGCTGGCAGCGGGCCTTGGGCTGGGGACCTTTGCCATGGTGGCGCAGTTCGGGCTGGCAGGATTGGCGGCTGCCTGGTGGCTGGGAGATGCCCGGGCCGCGGGCGCTCTGCGGGCGGCAGCATTCGGGATGCCCTGGATGGCCGTCTCGGCGGTGCTGCGGGGGTTCTTCATCGCCCGGCGGCGGGTGGAGCCCAACGTGCTCAGCCAGCTGGCGGAACAGACCGTCCGCATCGGGGTCGTCTATGTGGTGTTGGAGCAGGGGATCTTACGGGGCTGGGATCACGGCCGAAAGTGCACCGCGGTGCTGGCGGGTTTTACAGAAATGGTAATAAAAATGCAAAGCTTGTTATGAGGCTTGATGGCATGTCAGAATCAGATAAAATAACATTTTATGTGGGAAATGGAGAGTCAGACCATGTAAAAATCAATGGGAAATCACAATCATTTGCACTTAGATATGACATAACATCAAATTCGATGGATTATTATTCAGCAGTCTACCTATTGTGTGCAATAATAATTGGCATACTTATTATAGTAATGTACTGGTATCTATTTATTGCAAATAAAAAAACAGTCCATACAATGTTTTTGATTGTTGCTATAGCTATGGGATTGGTTTATTTTGCGTTCATACCTGAATATGAGACTCCGGATGAACTGAGGCATATGGAAACGGCTTATTCACTATCAAATAGACTATATGGAGAAAGCAGTAATGGTGACGTGTTTATGAGACGGAACGATTATGATAATTTGTATAGTCAGGATGATATGAATCTGTTTCATAAAATGTTTGATAGGGAGTACTATAATAAGTATTATTATGGGATAATACATGATCACTATGTGGATAATACGATGGTGGATATTGCAAAAACTCCGTTAAATGCAAAGTCATATCTCTATATATTCTCAGCTGCAGGAATACTTTTGGGAAGAATATTGGGACTTAATTCTGCTATTACATTTTTACTTGGAGCATTTTTGAATTATTTATTATATGTAGTTGGTATTTTTTATGCTATTAAAAAAATTCCAAAAGGAAAGACGGTTTTATTTCTAATAGCAATCTTACCAATTACCATGCAGCAAGCATCGTCATATTCATATGATTGTATAATAATAGTGAGCGCATTTATTTTTATTTCATTATGCTTTAGAATGCTGCTTGAAAAATTAAACTGGTTTGATATAAGTGTTTTGATTATATCAGCTCTTTCAATGGCAATTGCAAAATCAGGTGCCTACCTTCCGATACTGATGGTATTATTAATTCCAATAATATCAAAATGGAAGAAAGAAAAGAAGATAGATAAAATAGCAATGGGTTCCTTTATTGTAATCATTTTATGCATTATAATTAACAGATTTTTAATATCAACAGGCAATGTTAGCGGTTTGGGAAGTAACAGTAATTTGAGTTGTTTAAATGAGGAAAGTTACAGTATAGGATATCTATTAAGCAATCCGGATAAATGGTTGGTTATTCTTTGGTCAACAATAATAAATAAAGGCTCTGAATTTTTTTATACAGCTTTTGGTGGTGAATTAGGATGGCTTGAAATTAATGTACCATGGTGGGTTATTATAATACTATTTTTATCTATTGTAGTTGTTTGTCTGACAGAACATGAAAATATGAAGTTTGAAAAATGGATTAAAGCAGCAATATGGCTTATTTCGGTTGCCACAGTTGGAACTGTGTGTGGCGGACTTCTTTTGTGTTGGACTCCGATTTCATCTAATGAAATATTAGGAGTGCAGGGAAGATATTTTTTGCCGTTTATGCCACTATTATTCTGGGGAATGCAGACAGAATCTATAAGAATAAGAGAAAGTTTATACAATAAGGCTATTTATATGACGGTCTTAATGCAGCCGTTTATTGTTTATGCGTTTATCGCAGTGGAGTTAATATAAAAGAGGTTAAATCAAAATGAAAAAATTAATTATAATTCCGGCATTTAATGAGGAAGAAAGTATATATAAAACGGTAAATGATATAATACAAAATGCTCCGGAGTTTGATTATATTGTGGTAAATGACTGCTCAACAGACAAAACAGCGCAAATATGTAAGAATAATAAATTTAATTATATCAATCTACCAATCAACCTGGGAATAGGAGGTGCTGTACAGACTGGATATAGATACGCGTATGAAAACGGATATGATATGGCAGTTCAAGTTGACGGTGATGGGCAGCATGATGCAGTATTTCTTAGCAAAATGGCTGAAACTATGAAAAAAGAAAAAGCTGATATGGTTATAGGTTCCAGGTTTATTGATAAGAAAGGATTTCAGTCCTCTAGGACAAGAAGAATGGGAATATTATATTTTACATGGCTTATAAAGTTGTTCTCACATGAGACAATAACGGATCCAACATCCGGGCTTAGAATGATTGGTAAGGATGTGATAAAAATGTTCGCACATAATTATCCAAAGGATTATCCAGAACCGGAAACTGCAGTTGCAGTCTTAAGGAGCGGAAAAAAGATAGTTGATACCTGTTATAATGCGACAAAGACAAGGTGGAGTATCTTCTATAAATATGAAAAATTCTATATATTACATGATTAAAGTGAGTTTGGCAATAGTTATAGAATCATTTCGAAGCTGGCATTAAAGGAGCAAAATATGAATATTAAGCTGAAGATTTTTATATTGATCATATTATTAGTGGTATTGGCTGTTTTAGTTAGAAAAATACAAAAGAAAAAGATAGATTTAAAATATAGCTTATCATGGTTTGGGTTAATTATTGTCATTATTATATTTGATTTATTTCCGGAACTTGCTCAATGGTTATCTGAATTGATTGGGGTAAAGGTTCCCTCAAACTTTCTGCTCTTCAGTGGAATGTGTTTAGTGTTGATAGTTATTTATACTCAAACAGCTGCAATATCTAAATTATCTGATGATGTGAGGTCTCTTACTCAAAAAATAGGCTTATTGGAAAGTAGAATACGGGAATTAGAGGATAAAAATGAAGAAATATAATACAAATCATACGTTTGCAATTTGCGCTTATGGTGAAAGTGAATATTTAGAAGAGTGTATCAGTTCTTTGTTGAACCAGACTGTAAAAACTAATATATTGATTTCGACATCTACCCCATCAGAGTATATTTATAAGATGGCTGAAAAATATGGATTACCTTTATGTATTAATAAAG
>ENA-OPCI01001340-OPCI01001340.1-human-gut-metagenome-genome-assembly--contig:-NODE-1340-length-14178-cov-2.582525_pt1 | contig 14178 bp, 9 predicted proteins | sample MGYA00241564_ERZ501479 | MGnify/ENA primary metagenome ERZ501479 (study PRJEB25962, sample SAMEA2042630) | human gut metagenome | biome: human gut; feature: human-associated habitat; material: faeces...
TACCCGTAGGATTAACCAATAGACTATAAGTGCCTGTCTTATTGATAGTAGCCTGTATATCTGGATGTTGATAAGGTTTGAAATCCGCAATACGGAAGTCAGCCGGATATTTATCTTTCAGCATATAATAAGCTATGTTCTTAAAAAATGGATAAGTACAGGCCTTTATCATTTCCTCTGTTATATCAGACCGTAACTTGGAACAAGTAACATCCATAAAAAGGGTCAATGGGTCAAAACCTTCCGGATTCCTAGCAAAGAACTTCATTTCCGCACAGGAAGCATGCCCATTCACACCGGACTTAATAATCAGGCGAACTGCCTTCGGTTTCTGTATTGTGTTATCAAAAGAAAAAGATACTACCGCACCTTTGGAACCGAAATCGAAATTGGTTTCATTCGTTACACTTTCAAAAGCCGGGTGTTCTTCAGTCGATACCTGAATTTCCACTTCACCAAAATTCCCGTTCGAACCGCTTATACGCGGATAATAGATAAAGTAATCAAGTGCTTCCGTATTTTCCTTGAAATAGTAAGTCAACATGACCGGATAATGGCTTGTAACCCCTTCTGCAAAAGGATAATTAGAATGATAAATAGTACTCATATCACTATCAAAAGATTTTTCAATCCCTTCACCACCATGTGCCGTAGATGCTTCCCCTCTGACTACTTCCAACTGAACATCATCCGCAATTCCTTCAGTATCACCAAATGTATATCCATCCAATCCATTCTGAATAACTGTAACTTCTGCTGAAATATTAGAGTTCTTATCCTTTATCACTATCTTCTCCGTACGTACACTACTTCCCTCATGAGTATCTACGGTAAACTTATAAGGTATTTCAATCGTTGCAGCACGTGTGTCTACCTCTTTCTTTATCCAAGAAGGATAGGTGACATCCAGTTCCGCTTCCGTCAGATTGGTAGTGACAGTAAAAGCGACTGTTCCACCTACCGGAGGCAAAGTAAAAGCGAAAGGAGATACTAAAATATCAGTATCAGTACCTAACTGACGTACAAGAATCTTCTTATTCAATTTTCCATTATTGATAACCACCGAAGCATTACGGACAGTTTTGTTCGGGTTACTTATCACACTAATCTTCACACCTGCACCCGAATTGACAGGTTCAGTCTTACACCACTGTTCTCCTTCCACATCCACAGAAGCGGTCCAATCTGCAGGAAGTGATTTTACATCAATAACAACAGAGCCTGCTTCTTTATAAAAATCTGCATTTTCCAAACCTAGTTCCAATACAGCCACCACATCCTTATCATCTTTACAGGACGACAAGGAAAAAAGAAACAGGGATATGAATACATATAAAAAATAATTCTTCATATTCTTTTCGTTTAAAAAGGACTGACTAAAAAGAATTTATGCATCACTGCATTATCCCCTTGCCAGCCCTTAAGATTAATTATTTGTTAGATTTAAGAGAGAGCAGTTATTTACCATATAATTCAAACTCCGAGAGTGCCCATGTATTAAATTTACTCGGATTAGTAGAACTATGAACCTCAAAACGAACATAAGTATATGAATCGCCTAGCAACATCGTCGGACAAGTATCATAATAAGTGGTAGCCGATACTGGAAGACCGTCTGCTTCTGCGGTAAATACTTTTATTTCTTTCCAGTTTGCGCCATCATTACTAGCATAAATGATGAACTTAGTAGGATGCTGATTAGTATTTCTAGTTGCATATCTTACTCTCAACTTGGAAATAGCACTATTCAGATGAATATCCACTTGATGCGGGAAGGCGGGCGCACCTCCTCCGTAAGTAACTTGTGCCTGAGTAGCCAATTTGCCATCCAACCAGTCGGCAAATCCATTACCGTCAGCAAAATTTGTGCCTATCAAGGTCATCATATCCGGTGTGAGCGTAATCTTCGGTGCTGAATTCTGTAATCCGATAATAACTGTATTTTCACCGGAAAAGGCATATTTTGTAGAAGTTATTTCTAACGGAAGTGCAAAGTTCCCTTCTAGATTAGTTATATCAATCTTCACGGTCAGATTCGCTGTAACATTACCTTTGCTAAAGGTCAGTTTACCGATAGTATAGTTGTTGCCCTTGTCTGATATTAATGAATACTCAATGGGAGATGTAGCATTATATTCATCCAATAGTTCCTTTTTAACTGTTACATCGCAGGTTATATCTTCTGTGAGAGCAGTATTCAAAGTCACAGGAAGCTCATATATATACTCAGTCACACCTTCAGTAATAGTAAACGGAAGTTTAAATCCTGACTCTGAAAGAGAGAAAGCAGGCTGATAAACAGTAGGCTTCACGATGATATACTTATTTTTTTCATTAATGGTAGAAGTACCGTCCGTAAGCTCCAACATCAACACATAAGTGAAATTACCCGTACTCAATACAGAAATTTTCTCAGGATGAAAGGTTACCGTTTTAATCTTATACAGTTCTTTTTCTCCAAAAGAGACGGTCATGTCGGAAGGCAATTCATAACAATCAGCAGGCAATGGCTTGAAATTAGTCTTATTCTCATTATTGTAATATTCAATATCGAACTCATTCAATACTTTCAATGTAGCTGAAGCTAACATATTCAGGTCGTTTCCACCTTTGTCAATCGTTATATTGTAAGCAGCAGACTCTCCAGTATTATAAAAGGTAATATCCTGCTCATTACTATTCAAAATGCAAAGGAATGATTCATAATCATCCAGATAATCGTCTTTTCCATCGTTCAAGCAAGCCACCATAGTCAGCAACAAACCGCCTAACAACGAAAGGATATATATTTTTGTCTTCATATAAATTAAAATCTGATTAGATTGTTTTAATGCTATAATTCTATCTCCAATTATAATTTTGGGTCAATAGTTTGTTACGGTCTAGTTCTCTCTGACTGAACGGATATAAAAAGTGATTAGCTCTAAACACACGGTTTTGAACTACTGTCCTACGCCAAAAAGTATCCGGAGTATCTTCCGTGTTAACAGCCTGTGCCTCTACATTCATACCATAGATAGGTCCATTATCCGTAGTTGTAGCAATCATCCATGTACGAGTATCAAAAAAACGATGATTTTCAAATGCAAGTTCTATCCTGCGTTCTCTGCGACAAAGTTCTATCAATTGGTCTATTGTAGCTTCCGGATAGACTTCCGTTATTGGATCCATACCTGAACGAGCACGCAGATCAGCCCAATACTCCATAGCTGTTGTACGATACTGACTGTCTCTCGATCTTTTCTCCCATTCCAAAGCTGCTTCAATAAAGTTTAAGTAAATTTCTCCAAGACGGAATGTCGGAAATACCATATTACCCGGTTGATTATTCACAAAACTAGCAGTATGATCACAAAAACGATTAACTAGATATCCACTTCTCGAATGGTCATGAGAAGTATTTGAATTACCATCTTTTGCCAAGTTACACAATACATAGTCATCTTTACCCGGACCGCATCTCCAGTAACTATCACTCCAATACACAGCTATATAAAAACGTGGTTCACGATTAATAAACATATTCCGAGTTGCTCTTTTATAATATTTAGCCTGATATGTGTCACCTTTACTTAAATATTCAAGAAAAGGATTTGCAAATTCAGTTATACCATTTTCACTATATCCAGAGTTTTCGTCAACCTTAGGAGTTCCATCTATCTCGTATCCAGTAATCGGATACTTACCATTATCCATCGCATAAGCATCCACCTGTTGTTGCGAGGGTCCTAGTGCTCCATAAGCTGCTCCATTACCTCCTTTTTTGGTCTTTACACCCGTCGGAGTCGTTCTTCTGGCTATAATAGCCCGACTTGCATATCCGGTAGTCCAGATAAGTTCTTTGTTCCAATCTACCTGCGTAATGCCAAGATAATTAGCATACGGGTCATCTGAAGCGTCTCTATGTAACTCGTATACTCCCAAATCTATGACAGCTTTGGCAGCCTGCACTGCTTCTTTCCATTTTTCATTACTATAAGTTTGAGGAAACAGATATTGATCTGATAATTCCGGAAAATCGGGTGTTGTAGGATTCTTTACGGTATTGTATAAACTATTACCATTATATAGATCACGGGCTGAATAAAGTTTTAACCGTGAAATCACAGCTAAAGCAGCTCCCTCGGTAGGTAGCCCATATTCTGCATCTACCGTCCAAGTTGTTTTCCCGTGTTCTTTAAAGTAGGTAGCACATTGAGTCATTTCATTTACAACATAATCAACACATTGTTCCCAAGTATTACGCGGACGATATAGAGATTCTGTCGTAGCATCATATGGCAATATCTCATCTCCCAACAAAAATATAGGTCCGTAATTACGCATCATCAAGAAGTAATAATATGCTCGTGCCCAACGTGTATACCAGTACCATTCATCCTTTTCTTCCTGTGTTACGGTAGGATCTGAACAACTGTAAACATTCTGCATAAAAATATTACATTCACGTATTCCGTTATACAAATTAAAATTAGCACCTGGTACGCTGGATGCATTCCAAGCTCCCGTATTCATTGACTCAGCAGCTGCATTCGATGCATTGATCAATTCATCAGTAGCAGTGCTTTGAGGAGTACTAACATAGCCAGTCAAATCATTTGGCAAAAAACTCATTGCATTCAAGAAATACCCGCGTGTATATGCTCTCTTCTGCCAAAGTTGTTCAAAAGTAAGATCTTCCGTTTCCTGTTTATCGAGAAAACTTTCACACGAAGTTAACAAAGGAATAACCCCGCAAAATAACAATATATATTTTACTAATGATAGTTTCATATTGATTCTGTATTATTGATTAGAAATTAGCATTTAGGCCGATAGTAACGGTCATGTTATTCGGATATTTTGCTCCATTGGTAGTATCCAGCAATTCAGGGTCCCATAATTTAAACTTACTGAATGTAAGAAGGTTCGTACCAGCGATATAGAAACGAAAAGACTTAATAAAGGTCTTGTTCAACCAGGTTTTTGGCAATGTATATCCTATTTCTGCGTTTTTCAAACGAAGAAAACTACGGTCACGTAACCACATAGTAGACGACTGGCTATTGTTAGAACTGCCTGCTTCTGCACCGTAACTCAAACGGGGATATTTAGCAGAAGCATTCTGTTCAGGAGTATTGGTCGTTTTCCATGAATACTTATAAAGATCTTCATAGATAGCAGAACGATCCATATTATCACTACTGAAAGGACGCAAAGGTGTACCCGCTAAATAGATAGAAGTACGCGCTACCCCTTGAAAAAATACACTTGCATCAAAATTCTTCCATTTTGCTGTCAATCCGAACCCGTATGTTATCTCAGGAAGATCAGTATAGCCAATAGCAATCTGGTCATACGTATCAATTTTACCATCTCCATTTACATCCTTGTACTTAACGTCACCAACCCTATATTCACCAAACATCTGTTTCGGACTATTATCTATTTCTGCCTGACTTTCAAAAAATCCCAAAGCAATAAATCCCTTACGTTGCGCTGCACCATTACGGCCAAACGGTTTGCCAATAGAATTTTGATATTTATATTCCCAATCTGGTTCATCATTATCCAACATCTGGTTACGCGAAAAAGTAAAGTTTCCGCGACCTGTCAGTAAAACCTTACCTACCTGTTGCTGATATTCCAGTGTTCCATCTAGACCAGATACCTTCGCTTTACCTACATTTACATATGGAGTAGTAGTAAGGCCGACAATAGCCGGTAGCCCAGCACGAGCCAGAAAGATACCATTACGTTCTTCATAAAAATAATCAGCTTGAATCTTTAATTTTTCGAACAAACGAAGTTCAATACCTGCATTTACCTTAGTTGCCTCTTCCCAAGAAACATTTGTATTCTCAATTTCTCCTACACGATAACCAGTACCTGTCTGATTTGCAGTTTTTCCGTATGACCATCCTGTTACTGTATTGACAGAAGGTTCATAAGCCCATCTTCTGGAGGCTCCAATGTCATCATTACCCACTTTACCATAAGACGCTTTCAATTTCAGATCATTAACTACTTTAGTCAACGGTTCAAACCATTTCTCACTGGACACCATCCAACCTATTGCATAAGCTGGAAAGAATCCAAAACGATGGCCACGAGCAAAGTTCTCAGAACCAGTGTATCCCATATTGAATTCGGCAAAATATCTATCCATATAAGCATAAGTCAAACGTCCTGCCAGTCCCTGACTTTTATATGGTAATGATTTTTTCTGATTCTCTGCTGTCAATAACTTATAAATTTTATGATTGTACAAAAACAAAGCTCCTATCCGATGTTTTTGAGCAAATAAACGAGTATAATTAAGAGAACCTTCCATATAAGTAGTAATCTTAGATACGGTCACTGGAGCAGCATACGACAGATTATTGGAACCCTCATATATTGTTTTATAATTTAATGAACCGTCTTCATTTCGACCTGTTGCATGAAACTGAGGTGGGGTCTTTGAACGAACTTGCAACGTATTATTAGATGCATCCCAAGAAAATTTAATATTGGCAGTTAACCCTAGAGTTATCATATCCAATTTTTGAGTAACACCAATCAATGATTGGGCTGAATTCCAACTTTGCTCACGATAACCGGAATGTACCAGCAGATTCCATGGATTACTACCACTGGCTGCACTTGGTGCAGAAAGAGTACCATCAGAATATTCCACAGGAAATGCATTTGGAGAGGTGTTAAATGCATATCCCCAAATATCAGATGTCGTAGCTCCCGGTCCCCACGAACTTTCATAAATATTAGCCAAATTCACATTGAATGTTGTAGTCGGTGTAACGGAGAAATCCATATTGGCACGAAAATTGAATTTTGTATAATGAATAGAAGAATTATAATCATAAACATCCCCGGCGTTTCTAAATATAGAGCCTTCATTATAAAAACCACCTGATACATAATACTTACAAATATCACCGCCTCCAGAAAGGTTCAATGTCACACGTTCGCTCGAAGCCAAATTTCGATACATCTGGTCTAACCAATTTACATTTGGATATAAATCAGGATCAGAACCATCACTATATTTTTGAATAGCTTCCGATGAATAGCCTCCATCACCATTACCCGTCAGGCCTTTAGCCTCATTATACATCTCGGCCCATTGTACAGAGTTTGCCATTTGCGGCATACGTGTCGGAGTTTTAAAACCCATTTCCGCACGTACATTAATACGAGGTTTGCCTTCACTGCCTTTCTTGGTAGTAATCAAAATAACGCCATTCGCACCACGTACACCATATACTGCCGAAGCAGAAGCATCTTTTAAGATAGAAAATGTAGCAATATCATCTACATCAACCAAGTCCAGTTCCCGTTCGATACCGTCAACCAGAACTAGCGGAGTAGAGTTACCTTTAAAAGAAGCTATACCACGGATATAAAAATCGGAAGCACTATTTTTACCCGGCTCACCGGATGCCTGCATAGAGACAACAACTGCCAGTTGCCCCGCCAGTACATTGGAGATGTTAGAACCCGGTATATTGAGTTCACCCACATCCAATGAAGAAATAGCACCTACAACACTTTCCTTCTTCTGACGTCCGTAACCTACTACTACAACTTCGTCCAGCTTCTTTGTATCCGGATTTAATATTACATCAATAACATTCTTATTGCTGATAGCTATTTCCTGCTTCTTCATACCAATGTATGAAAATTCTAGTACACCACCAATACCTTCAATTGTAAGAGAATAGTGACCGTCCAAGTTGGTAACAGTACCTGATGAGCTATTTTTCAACCATACACTAGCTCCAATAATAGGCTCTTTTGTCTCTCCGTCAATTATAGTACCTGTAATTACACGTTTTTTCGGCTGTTGCTGTTCGGCATTTTGAGCATTTGCTACTTTAAAAATGACTTCTTTTCCTTTAATTATATAATTAACTCCACTTCCATTAAATAGATTTTTCAAGACTTCCTCAATTGTACCACTACAATTAATCTCTTTTTTTGATTTATCTTTCAAGTCACTATCTTTATAAAAGAAAGTATAATCACTCGTTTCTTCTATATACCGGATAGCCTCCTTGAGAGAGAACTTTCCCTTTATCTGAATATTCCCTTGTGCTGCTAACATCACAGTTGGCCATAATAATAAGAGTAATACGAGATAGCTCAAATACCGCTGTCGATACAAAAAAATACATTTTTTCATGTTCTCATTTTATTAGATTAGACATATAGTTTATTAAAATTCAATTTCTGATAATGATTGTGTTACCTACTCTTTCTTCTTTCAAATTCATAAGGAAACAGATTTTGAGAATAATATCATCCAACGCTTCCTCCTGACGAATGGTACCACTGAACGGAGAAGTTTCGTCCTTACCTTCATACACTATATTAGCATGATACATCTGATTAATGATAGAAATGAGGCGGTTAAGCGGCATAGCGTCAAACTTGAATTTACCATCCTGCCATTCTATATTTTCAATCTTCCGTATTCCTATTTCCGCATTAACTGAGTTATAAAAAATCTTTTCCATGGGCTTCATTACTATCTGTTTGCCGGTCGCCTCTACATTAAACTCAACACAACCGTTGAACAGCGTAATCTCATTATTTCCCGCTTCTTTTTTATCTACTAGAAACCGGGTACCTTTTACTTCGATAAAGGCTTTATCAATATAAACTTTGAAGGTGTTCCCATGCTGCTTACGTACATGGAACATGGAACTACCCTCCAACCATACTCTTCTGTCTTTATTGAAGTTCTTGGCAAAACGGATGGAACTATTCGGATACATCCATACTTCAGAACTATCGGGCAACTGATACAACATATTCCGGGTGGCTACTACCTCAGCAAATTCTTCTTTAACGAAGAAATCACTATTCACATAAAAAAGCCAACCTCCCAAAACTGCGACTAAAGCCACACAGGCTGCTGCCAACGGATAATAGAACTGTCGAATTGACTTACGTTTCGAACGTACTTTATATTCTTTGACTATTTTAGCCCAAATATAATCTCCGATTTCCGGATCTACTCTTTCCGAGTTTTCCGCTATCGGATTTTGTTCCTCCCATTGCACTTTCATTTTGCGCTCTATCATATCTATTTCGGACAGATCCTTTAATTCGTCTTTTTTCAGTCTGTCTGAAAATAATTTTCTAATTAATTCACTTTTATAACTCATTACTTTTCTCTATTATTTGTTATTCTATTATTAAATACACATCAAAAATTGGAGACCCTGGTGAAAAAGCAATTTTTTTTTTAGAAAGTATTTAGCTAATTTTGTCCCAAAAAGATAAAATGATATCTAAAGAGTTGATTAGAAGGTTTAAAAATGGAGATGAAGATGCTTTTTCATTTCTATATAAACATTACTGGGAAAAGGTCTATGGCTTTACCCGGCTTTATCTAGTTTCTTCTGAAGATATCGCAGAAGTGGTACAAGAGGTTTTCATCAAACTCTGGGAAGCAAGACATCTGATAGATGAAGAGCAGCCTTTTGAAGGGTTTCTTTTTATCATTACCCGTAATATGATTTTTAATTATTCACGCAAAAAATTAAACTACTCATTTCTGAAAGTTACTGTTCTACAAGCAATGGAACAAGAATATGAAGAAGAAAATAAGTTGGAATTATCCGATTTAAAAAAGTATCTTTCAGTACTAATATCCCAATTGCCTCCACGGCAGCAAGAAATCTTTCGCATGAGCCGGGAGCAAAACTTAACCTATAAACAAATTGCCGAGCAATTGTCTATCAGTGAAAAAACTGTAGAATATCATATGGGATTGGCATTAAAATACTTACGAAAAAATCTCTATTTGCTTTCTCTGTTTTTGTCTGTTTAAACACAATAAATACACATTAATTCCTCCAATCAATCTTGATTGAAGGAATCCTGATAATATCATTGATAATTGAAAAATTCTGTTGGTATGCTTTCTGTTTTATAATTAATAAGAAGCTGTTGCCGGAATGCCGGCTTTCTTAATCAATTCTACAATCCGGTCCAACTCTTCGTGAGTTGCCTTCTGCAAATCATGATCAGGGGTTTCACGGTCAATCGTGTAAATCATCACTTGCCGGGGCGCGATTTCTTTCACCGCCTCCAACCAGGGAAGTACAAACTTATCTGAGGTATTGTCCATATCCTTTCCCAGGTAACTCCCTTTGAGAAACATAGTTTGAATGATACAGTTTCCTTTGAATTCTTTCATCTTCTCGATAATCTTCTTTACAGAATATTTTCCATTCGGACGATCTAACCGGTGAATGTATTCTTCATCCACTGTATCAAGTTTCAAGATATTATTATCTATCTTATTCAGTGCATCAAATACAGCAGGGCGGTCGATAAATGTAGAATTACTTAATACACTGACTTTCGCTTTCGGAAAATACTTGTCCCGAAGTGCAAGAGTATCATCTATGATTTCCGGGAAATGGGGATGTGCAGTCGGTTCACCATTTCCGGCAAATGTCAGTACATCGGGAGCAGGACCATTTGCCTGCATATCTTTTAGTTTTTCTTCAAGGGCTGTACGAACCTCTTCACGGGTGGGAAGAAGCTTCTTTGTACGATGCTCGGCATTGAAGCCGCATTCACAGTAAATGCAATCGAACGAACAAACTTTACCGTCGTCCGGTAATAAATTTATTCCCAAAGAAACACCCAAACGGCGGGAATGAACAGGACCGAAAATGGGTGAAGGAAAAATTACAGTCATCTTTTTATTGTTTAATTAGCTACAACAAAGATAACTCAAAAAACTCCAGGTTATTAATTCTATTGAACATTTTTTAATGATGTTCTTCATTCGACCGGTATACTTCCGCAAAACATTCCCCTGACTATAACTGCACTGCCATTACTGAAAGAATGCCTTACTTTAACTTCTTACGAGGAGACAGGTGTACTACTTTTCTCAATAAGTCGATCGTAAAATTGAAATCACTGAAAAACTGTATACCTATCGATCCGTCTACATCGGTATGATTTGAAGAATCACCGCCCGTTGAAGCTTGAAGAGTGACAGGTACATTTTTGCTCACTACACTGCCCACTTTTAATGAACGTGCATGACCATAAAAAACTGGTGTTGAATGCCCCAAACTCACTGTCGCCCCACTTCCCTCGGGTTTGAATCCGCTCAGTAACAGCCTGTTTTGACGAACAAACCGACTAAAAGCTATCAAATAATAATTAGCTCCCGTATCCATTATAAAATTACCCGAAATACTTTTATCCCCGGTCAGATTCAATGCGGAAGGTAACATGATAAGGCTCGGTACCCTAAGGGGGATCATACGTCCTTTCCTCTGAAAGATATAATCACCGAAGGTATAAAGCGAAATAGTTTGCGTATCAAAATTCACTTCAGTGATATATTTTCTTATCAGATTCAGCCCGATGATGCCATCCGTACCGTTACGCACCCTCTCGAAAATTGCAATATTCTGCTTTTTCAATGATAAACTGTCCGACAGACGAAGTACATTATCGGCAGATATCTGCACCGTTTTCCGTCCGCCTACAACACTCGCTTCTTGCGAATGACTGACTTTCAGTCCTATGCTATCTGCCAACGAACGGCGGATAGCCATTCCGTCAGCTCCCGTATCAAGCAAGAATGACATCACCCGGGGGCTATCGTTCAAGCGGGCAGACAAAATGATAGAGCCACCCTCTATCCGAAAAGGCAGAACGGCTGCCAACGATGATTTCCGGTAACGGCTATCACCGAACCGCCGATCGAAATAATCGACAAAGAGAATTTTTCCAGACTCATTGAAAGCTATCATGCTCTTCTCTTCTTGTCCGCCGGCCAATGTGAAACGGACCTCCAGACTGGTGACGTTTCCCTTTGTTTTCATCCCCTTCCAGTCGGGTTGGATAGATTGGAAAGTTATACCTTCCATAATCTGTTTCAACAAACCGGATGCAAAGGGCAACGAATAAATGCTGATAGAAAATTCGGGAGCAAAACTCTTTTGTGCAACAGCGATTTCTTTTGTTTTCAAACCGTCTTCCATGTGTTTCAAAGCAAGACGGATGCTGTCTTGATCCGCTTTTCCGTTTGCTGTCAACGGAAAGAACAGAAAGCATATAATTATTTTCAAGTATTTCATAGTCTATTACATTGAAAAAAGGGTACTGAAGGCTATGTATTGGACATATAGATACAACGCGCTGGACATATAGATACAACATGTTGGGTATATATGGCCAACAAACAGGATATATATACCCAACAACTCTGCTATCAATACCCATTGAAGTGCTTGTATATCAGTCTATTGATAATATCGTTTATTTTTTCAATGCGTCGTTCAACACTGCCCGTATCTCGGAAGAAGAAGGACGCGGAGCATCCATATAAAGCAGACTGCCGTCTTTGCCAACCAGCATAAAACGAGGAATACCTGTTATCTTATAAGGTTTGGACAATGCAGGTCCTGCCATGTCTCCGGCAAAAAGCTGTACACCGGGAAGCTGTTCTTTTATCACGAAGTCCTTCCATTTCTGGATATTTTTAGACGCATCGACACTAATCCCCATAAATACAATATCTTTATTGTCTTTATATTCGGCTTCCAGTGCTTTCATAGCCGGCATCTCCTTTTTACACGGACCGCACCAGGTAGCCCAGATATCAATATAGACAACCTTGCCACGAAAATCGGAAAGAGAAATATCATTTCCTTCCGCATTAGGAAACGTCAAGTTAATGATTTCTTTCTTCTCCATACTCTCTCTAAAGTTATCTTCAATACGTTGCCAACGCTCTTTCTGACTGTCGGTGATGAGGAAACTGCCATATTCTTTCTTATATTGTTCCAGTCCCACCTGTGTCTTGCTCATTCCGCTGAACATTAACGCTATTTCTCCTTTAATAGTGTCATTACTAATCATCCCAACGTCTTCTTTCAACATAGCCGAAACGGGATTCTTTCGTTTCTCTCCGGCTGATGAGGAATCAGATACCATGGACTTGAGCATATATGCATTGACAAATAAACGCAATCCGTTGGGATAATTGAGAATGCCTGCAGTACGGGCAATAGCAGGAATATCTATCTGCCGGTAATAATCAATAAAATCCTCCTTCTGCGGATGTGCTGTCCTTACCGTATAAATGAACTGTACAGCATTGAACAGCAAATCATACTTACGAAAATCAGCAAACGTAGTGTCGAAAACCTTATTCTTTGTTTTCTTCACTTTATAAGAACCCAGTTTATCCAGTTTCTCTTCCAACAGCGGAAAAAAGTCTACATACGTACTGTGTTTTCCCATAAAATACACAGCTTTATCTTCCAGAGGAAAAATAAAATCATGCCAACGGGCCATTTCCTTGTTCTCCGCCGTATTCTCTTTTCCTATCAGTTCATAACTTTCGGGTAATATCCGCACATTCAATGGGTCGCCCGGCTTCATATAAAATGTATAACGATTCTGAAATACCGAAGAGGAAGTACCCAACACGAAATAACCTTCCTGCTCTGGGGTAAACGTCATCTGGAAACTACCGTCTTCTCCTAACGCAGAAGTGGCCACTTCCGACAAGTTACCGCCTTCTACAATCTTGAACATTTTGACTGCTTTTGTTTTACCCCTTTCCCACACGCCACTGACAGTAGATGTTTGGGCAAACAAACTTCCTGCACAGATAAACGCAGGAAGGATCATTAATAATAATTTTTTCATGGATTATTCATTTTGAGTATATATATAAAAATCTTTGCAAGAATAGTACTTCGATTTAGCTACCATATTATTCAGTCCGATATAGCGGGCATTCACAGGTTCGGCAAACTTGAAGTACATGTGTTCGCATCGGCTGGGAAGTGCTATTGAACCGAGGCTCACCGAAAGACGGGTAGCATTATAGAGTTCCTCTCCGGCATAAGACAAGTCCATGCTTGCAGGAGACATCGAACTATTGTTCGCCCTGAGATATATCCCGGTGATATTGCGAACTTCATGTCCCAAATCGATTGTGACACTGGCCGGAACATCCAATACCCAGAAACCTCCTTCGAACATACTTTCCCAACTGCCTTGAGTAAATTTATATTCTTCCGACAGGGCTTTATAACCGCTCCTTTCTGTCTGTCGCACACCAAACGCAGTATCATCGCTTTCAAGCGTGTACCCACCGGATACCGAATTCACTACCAGATAATATACATCTGTACGCATAGT
>ENA-OPCI01001348-OPCI01001348.1-human-gut-metagenome-genome-assembly--contig:-NODE-1348-length-14117-cov-2.714337_pt1 | contig 14117 bp, 9 predicted proteins | sample MGYA00241564_ERZ501479 | MGnify/ENA primary metagenome ERZ501479 (study PRJEB25962, sample SAMEA2042630) | human gut metagenome | biome: human gut; feature: human-associated habitat; material: faeces...
GCCGACCCTCTGCTTGTAAGGCAGATGCTCTAAACCAGCTGAGCTAAACGCCCTTACTTCTCGTAAGCGGTTGCAAAGGTACGAACATTTTTTGTTTCCACCAAATTTTACGGCAACTTTTTTCATTTTTATTTCAAAAAAGACGCTTTCGACCTTAGTTACTCCATCGAAGCATCATGAAACAGCAGAAGGAACATGTTATCATAAGGACAAAACGCAATAGGCTTCGATGGACAACGCAATAGGCTTCGATGGACAATGAAAGCAATTGCGATGCCCATCGAAGCCTATTGCGTTTTTTTTAACGGAATCAAAAATGCAGAAATGGGACAGATGGATTTCGCAAAAAATAAGAAAGGGTGCTTCCACGAAAGAAGCACCCTTATATTCTCTACTATGCGAGCTATGACAGCTCAACAATAGATATTACTCGACAACCTGTACGGTAGCACGACGGTTGAATGAGATAGGAGACATATCGTCAACACCGCCTTTACCCTTAGTTGTGATGTTAGCTCTCTTGACACCCATCTTAACCAACTCACCGGCAACAGTCTCGGCACGACCCTCAGACAACTTCTGGTTGATCTGCTCATTACCAGTAGCCTTGTCAGCATAACCGCAAACAAGCAAGTTAGAGTTGTTGGCAATAGCATACTTAGCCAAAGCATGTACGTTTACGAGGTCGTACTGTGAAGCTACGTTTGTCTTGTTGATATCGAAGAATACAGATACAGGAGTTGTAACGAATTCCTTAACAGTCTTAGGAGTTACAGTCTCAACTGGCTTCTGGTTAGCCAAGAGATCCTTCAGACGGTTGTTCTCTGCATTAGCATCATTCAACTTAGCATTGAGAGCATCAAGCTCTGACTGATGAAGAGCGTTGATTGCGTCAACATCTGGAGTCTTGTCCCAAGTAGACTTGCCAAGCTTGAAAGTCAAACCGATTTCAGCATAGAGGTTGTTGTCGTGAGAATCCCAACCGCGCTCACCGCCGTTGCAACCACCATCGATATCAGACTCGAAACGGTTCCAGCCTGCCTCAAGATAAACGTTCACCTTCTTAGCTACCTTCCATGTAGACTGAAGACCAACGCAGAGGTCCATTGAATAAAGGTTGTGAGTCATAGTGCGACCGAAGCCACCACCGGCGAAAGGAATCACATTCCATACACGGTTCTCGTTATAGCCCAAAAGCAAGTTGCTGAGGTTGAACATTACCTGCTCGTTAACAACCCAATATCTGTTGAAGCTACCCTTAGTCTCTGTCTCAGGATCCCAAACGCGCTTGCCCCAGATACCCTGAACCTTTGTACGCAAACCGAGGCCAGGAGTAAACCACTTACCTACAGCTACCGAAGCGCCTGCATTAGAACGGAACTTCTTGAAAGGACTTGTTGCAAAATTCTGACCATGTTCCTCACCTGAATACCATGCATTCCAGTCGGCACCTGCCTCGATAAACCAATTGCTCCAGAATGAGTTTGTAGCAACACTATACTGCTGAGTAGGTGTTGCATCCTGAGCGAAACCGCTCATTGAAAGACCAGCAAATGCCAGTACAGCTAAAAACTTTTTCATAACAATTAAATTTTAACTTCCTTATATATAATATATATTTAAATTTACTACTCTTTTACTGTATCACAATCTACTTTATGGAATACAGGGGCAAAGTTAATAATATTTTTTTAAATCTTCCTTTTTTTTTTGAAAAAAAAATAGCTTTTTCTCTAAAAAAAACAAAATTTGCTAACTTTTTCGCACTTTTATCCCAAGAGTTGCTCGATTTCCCGCTGTTGCAGAATGCACAACACATTTTTGCCATCGGGCGTGTAATTGACATTGCTACAGCCAAACAAGTTATTGACCAAGCCCTCCATCTCGTCGTTGCCAAGAACCTGACCCACAGGAATTGCCGCAGCACGGGCCATGGACAATGCCAGCGACTTGTTGATCTCGTCTATCGCCGACGCCCCACTCTCCTTGGCTGCTTCCACCATGTCACGAATCAACGATACTGGGTTCAGCCCATCAAGTCCGGCTGGTACGGCATTGACAGCATAACTGCCCCTGCCCAAGTCTTCCAACTCAAAGCCGAAAGCCTTTACCTGGGGTAGCAATTTATTCAATATCACATCGTCAGAAGCGGGGAACTGCACCACTTCCGGGAACAGAACCTTCTGAGAATGGTTCTCGTGAGCAGCCAACTGGGCAAGATACTGCTCATAGAGTACACGAACGTGAGCACGATGCTGGTCGATAATCATCAAGCCCGACTTCACCGCCGTCATAATATACTTACCCTTATACTGATAATGGGTAGGCGACTTCTCGGCAATGATGTTTGTCTGGCCGCTCTCCTCCGTCTGTAAAGACTCAAACAAATCGGGCTCCTCGTCTTGCGGAGCATCTGACAATCCCTCATAGAGATCTTCCCAACGCTGGTCAACAGGTGCTGACGTACGAGATCCTGAGCCGCCATGCGCCTTGAAGGGATTATAGTTGGGATCGACACTTATCTTAGGGGCAGTAGCCTTAGGAAACATCTCGGGATTATACACAGGAATGTCGGGCTTGTCCTCTGTATCAAAGTCAATGGTTGGCACATCATTATACATTCCCAGAGACTCCTTGACTGCAGCAGAGAGAATCTGCCAGATGGCCTGTTCGTTCTCAAACTTGATCTCGGTTTTCGTGGGATGTATGTTCACATCAATGTCACCGGGAGCCACTGTGAAGTAAAGGAAATAAGGAACCTGTTCGCCCTGAGGAACCATTCGCTCGAAAGCCGTCATGACTGCCTTGTTGAAATAAGGATGCTTCATGTAACGGTCGTTGACGAAGAAGAACTGATGGGCACCTTTCTTACGCGCAGACTCCGGTTTTCCCACAAAGCCTGTTATCTTACACATCGTAGTGTCTACATTGACAGGCAGCAGATCCTGATTCAGCCGCTTGCCAAAGACGTCGATGATACGCTGGCGAATGTTGGCGGCACGAAGATTCATCAGCTCGGTTCCATTGCTCTGCAGGGTAAATGTGATTTGCGGATTAACCAAGACGATGCGCTCGAAGGCTGTAAGAATGTTGTTCAACTCGGTAGAGTTTGACTTCAGGAACTTGCGGCGGGCAGGAACATTATAGAATAAGTTGTTAATGCTGAAGCTGCTGCCCTGAGGACAAGAACAAGGCTCCTGTGACTCTATCTTAGAGCCTGAGATGACAAGCTGCGTACCTACCTCCTCTGTGGCAAGACGCGACTTGAGGGTAACCTGAGCCACTGCGGCTATAGAGGCCAAAGCCTCACCACGGAAACCCATGGTATGAAGATCGAAGAGGTCGTCGGCCTGGCGGATCTTGGAGGTGGCATGACGCTCAAACGACAGACGGGCATCGGTTTCCGACATTCCCTTTCCATCATCTATCACCAGTATACTTGTACGTCCGGCATCGACTACAGCCACATCAATACGTGTGGCACCTGCATCAACCGAATTCTCCACCAACTCCTTGATGACAGAGGCAGGACGCTGTATCACCTCTCCTGCAGCTATCTGGTTGGCTACCGAATCGGGTAAAAGCTGAATTATATCACTCATTCGTTTCTTTCTGTTTTAAAGTAAAACCATGAAGGCAAGAAGCAACAGCAACAGTACGACAAGCAGCAAAACATGCTGCCTGCGCACAGGACGACGCCCCGAATGGAAATCGAAGCCTTGACGTCGGGAATATCGGGGAGTGTACCTGAACTGACGTGGTTTGCGGGTAGGAAACAGCATCATATCAGTTTACCTTTTCGTCTTGCTTCTCTTCGACGGCTGCAGTTTTTGACAATACCTGCAGAGGTGCCTCATGGCGCTTGATGTTCTTAAGTTCCATGCCCTTAGCCTTGCCTCGCCAAACAAATATGTCGTTCTTGTCCTTGGGACGAATATCATCGAACCAGGCAAAATTGGGCAGTTTGTACTTTGTCGGAGGAATCTGCGTCATAGGATACATGACACTCGTGAATTTATTGGTCCATATATGCTCCAGCTGGCGCTGGGGCGACATATACATACGCATCGTGTCTGTCTCCAGGAAGTTGAGTCCCATCAGCGAACTGTCCTTATCATCCACAGGATAATAAATGGTCTGCACATTGCCGATAGACTCTGCCATACGGATCTGTCCTTTGAGGAAATGTGCCTTCATCTCCTTGGAAGTGATCTGGTTATAGTGAACACTGTCGGGCAACATCTCTACCGACAGGGCCTGTCCTACGACATGAATCAAACGCAAGGTTGAGTCGCGCATATAGGCATGGATAACCTCGCCCAACAACTGGCGATTGCCATTCCATGCGATAGGGTCTTTATACATCGTCATGCAGGAATCCTGCGAGTTGTAGACCAAGGAGTCGCACACTGCCTGCACATCCTGACGGAAGGCACGCACCTTATGGAATGCATGTATTTTGCGATATACAGAATCTGTACCTATATGATAGGTATAGATCTTCATGGTGTCGGAATGAAGCCACATGGTGTCTTTCTGAGAAAAGTCGATGGCAACGGGATTCTTGGTGGCAAAGCCATAACCTGTCTTTTCGTTGTAACGCAAGTAGTTGCAGGTAAGAGAGTTCTTGTTCTTCTTGTCCACATACACCACATTGCCATAACCGCGACTGTAGCCATTCTTCACATAATACAGGCTGTCGCCCGTGATCGTCTTGTCCTTATCCGACAAGGTGGAGCGACCATACAACTGGGCACTCTTGGTTTTGGTGTCGTAATAACCATCCTTGGTATGGACGACACTGTTGCCGGAAATCACTTTGGAAGGACCTACCATGTGGGCCTTCGACTTGGGCACGTCATAATATAAGGTGTCGGTAGTCACCAAGTCCTTGCCACTACGGAGTTTCACGTTATACACAAACTTAGCCTCGCGTGTCTGGGTATGATACTCGCCCCAGTCGGAAACCAACTTGTCCTTACCGTCGATAAGCGTTCCTCCATCAAAGAAGTTGGCCATTTCATAAAGACGGTCGTAATCCAAACTGTCGGTACGCAACACCTGTCGGCGATGGCGCAGCACCACATTCTTACGGGCACGCATCATCTGCATCTGACCATCATACTCGGCACGCTCACATACCAAGGAAAGTGTATCACCCTGACGGAAATGAACATGTCCGAAAGCCTTCACCGAATTGGAGCCTTCATAGAAATAAGCACTGTCGCAGGTGAGATGAGCACCCTGATGCGAGAATGACACCTTACCCTTTACAATCTGCGCATCGGGATGGGGGCCATACATATCATATCGCAACTCATCTGCATGAAGCAAGTAAACTCTGTCGCCATGCGGGCGCTTCCTGGCACGCTTCTTAGGAGCCTGCATGGCCTGGACAAGACATAGTCCAAACAGGCATAGAATCAAGAAAAAGAAGATTCTATGCCCGTCGATATGTCGCTTTATGATGTTTTTGACTGTCATTACTTAACCCAACCTTGATATTCAAATTTGCAATCCTTATATCGGTCGTTCATTCGTACATAAGTACTCTTTATCTTGCTTACCACCCAGTCGTGCAAGGTCTTCTCACGCTCCTTGGCCTGAACTACATTCTGCATCACCTGGAAGTCTTCGGTAATGGTGGCACGATGACCCTCTACCCTGCTCACCAGTTTCACCAGAGCACAGGTGGTCTTGCCACGGCTGTTGATCATCTGGAATGAGCGAGACACTTCACCCACCTTCATTGTATCTACCATACGGGCTATCTCGGTGGGCAATTCCTTCATCTGGAACTTGGATGTACGCACACCAGCCTGAGAGGTATTGGCCATCAAACCACGGTTGTTCTTGGTGTCCTTGTCGTCAGACAATACAGACACAGCCGACTCAAAAGTGAACTTTCCACTGCGGATATCGTCGCCGATAGAATCGAGACGCAATATCGCCTTATCGATGGACTCCTGTGGAACAACAGGCTTGCGAAGGATATGGCGAACCTTGATTTTGTCGCCACGCTTGTCTATCAACTGGATGATATGATAGCCGAATTCAGACTCTACAATCTTGGAAATCTTCTTGGGGTCGGTCAGATTGAAAGCCACATTGGCAAAAGCAGGATCCAACATACCTCTACCGACATAGTCCATCTCGCCACCCATACGGGCAGAGCCGGGATCTTCAGAATACAGACGAGCCAATGTAGAGAAGGTTGTCTCGCCCTTGTTGACACGGTCGGTGTATTCACGCAACTCGTCCTTGACACGATTGATTTCCTCCATAGGGATCCTTGGTTGCTGGGTAAGAATCTCCACCTCTACCTCTGTTGGCACAAAAGGAATACTGTCGGCAGGAAGATTGTTGAAATAACGACGAACCTGAGCTGGCGAAACCTTTATATCCTTCACCAGTTTCTCCTTCATCTTCTGAATCAACTGACGGTTCTTGAAGTCATCGTGCATCTGCTGACGCATCTGGGTGACACTCTGCTTGCGATACTCCTCTAACTTCTCGCGTGAGCCAATCATATTGATCCAATAATTGATCTGCTCGTCGATACCAGCCATCACCTCAGACTCAGATACCTCGATACTGTCGATGGCAGCCTGATGCAAGAAGAGTTTCTGTACAGCTATCTGCTCGGGGATGCTGCAATCAGGATCGCCTGCATACTTGATGCCTTCGGCCTCACCCTGCAATCGGGTTACCTCGACATCAGACTTCAGGATAGGCTCGTCGCCTACTACCCAGATTACCTCATCCACAACACTACCCTCGTTCAGGACTGGCTCTTCCTTCACCTGGTTAGTATCGCCTGAAACCGAATCGCCCATGACATACGCCTTAGCAAGGCGAGAAGCCCTGTTGGTATTTGCGCTCATGCCCATGATAAACATCAGAGCAACAAAAGCCAAAGCGATCTTATTCTCTATTTTCATGTATCTTTGTTTTTCGTTTGATTAATGCTTGTTGACTGTCGCCAATACATCCTTGTTGACTACTACTGGATATTTCTTTCTCAGGGCTGCCACCCATTCTTTCTCCAACATATCCTGATAGTCGGCTATCACCTGTGACTTGACATCGGTATAATCCTCAGGAGCTTTCTTCAGCACTTTGCCGAAAGTGGCATCAATGGGGTAATCCTTCAAAGCCTTGACAGTGGTATCTTTCTTGAAGACCATCTTGTCGACGACAGCATTGTCGCCTTTCTTGAAAATACCCTTCTCCACACGGATACGAATCACAGAATCCTTGTTGAATGTATTGCGCAGAATATCTGCCCACTCAGAGAAAGCCTTACCCTTAATGCTCTTCTTGACAGTCTCAACGTCTGCCGCATCCTTTACATGATAAGCTATTCCCTTGAATCGGGGCTCATTCCATTTGAATCGTTTTTTGTTCTTGGCAAAGTAGGCTGCCTGCCCCTTCTCGTCCTTGGAAGCCTTGTCCCATACCAGACGATTGCTGATTTCATAGAGCAGCAAGCCGTCATGATACTCGCGAATCAGGTTCTTCAAATCGCTGTCCTTGGCAGACAGTTCTTCTGCCTTCTTGTCGAGAATGTTCTCGGCTGTTGTACCGGCAGGCATACTCTTGGCAAGAGAGTCCAACTTGTCGTTGATAATTTTTTCCCTTATCCCTCTTGCGTCAATAAAACGGATAATATCCGTCCTAAGCGAGTCATAGGGGAAGAATTTCTGTGTTCCCTCCTTTTTAATAATATGGTAACCAAACTCTGAAAGAACAGGCTTGCTGATCTCACCCACTTTGAGCGAATAAGCTGCATCCTCAAAAGCCTTCACAGTCTGACCTTTACTGATCCAGGGCAGTTCGCCACCCTTGACAGCCGTACTCTTGTCGTCAGAGAATTTCTTTGCCAACTCTGCAAAGTTACCTCCCTTCTTCAAAACCGCATAAATAGAGTCAGCACGGCTCTTCAACTTGGCATTCTCGGCAGGAGTCGCTTTCTGACCAAGCATCAGCAGAATATGAGAAACCTTTACCATTCCTCCATTTCCATCTATGCGCTGACGTGTGTCCTCATAGATACGATGCGCTTCGTTCTCGACATCCTGTTCGGTAATCATAGATGGACGAATCTGCTGGTCACGATAAGTGGCGAACTCTTTCTTGAAAGAGCTCAAGGTGTCGAGGCGGGCATCCAGGGCTGCCTGTACCTTCAACTTATAGTTGACAAACAAATCCACATACTCGCCGACAGTCTTCTTGTCGATGACTCCTTCTGAATTGTTCTTATTGTAAGAATACTCAAATTCTGAACGGGTGACAGGTGCTCCATTAATGGTCATAATCACAGGATCAACCTGAGCAAAAGCTATGCTCCCCGAAAGGAGCATAGCTGCTAAAAGCGCATTTATTTTCATTTCTTTCAATTCATTATTATTCAGGACGGCTGTAGTTTGGAGCCTCACTGGTAATGGTAATGTCGTGTGGATGACTCTCAAGAACACCGGCATTGGTAATGCGGGTAAACTTAGCATTGTGCAAGTTCTGAATTGTCGCAGCGCCACAATAGCCCATACCAGAACGCAAACCACCAATCAACTGATAGATAACCTCCTGTACAGTTCCCTTGTAAGGTACACGACCAGCGATACCTTCCGGTACGAGTTTCTTCACATCCTTGGTGTCGCTCTGGAAGTAACGGTCCTTAGAACCATTCTTCTGCTCCATAGCCTCCAAAGAACCCATACCACGATAGCTCTTGAACTTACGGCCATTGAAGATGATAGTATCACCAGGACTCTCCTCAGTACCGGCAACCAGCGAACCAATCATGACGCAACTGCCACCGGCAGCCAAAGCCTTAACGATATCGCCAGAATAGCGCAAACCACCATCGGCAATCAATGGAACGCCAGTAGCCTTCAAGGCTGAGTAAACATCATAGACAGCGCTCAACTGTGGAACACCCACACCGGCAACCACACGAGTTGTACAGATAGAACCAGGACCGATACCTACCTTTACGCCATCAGCGCCATTGTCTACCAAGTATTTAGCAGCCTCACCTGTTGCCACATTACCGACAACAACATCCACCTGAGGGAAGGCTGCCTTTACTGCATGCAACTTCTCAACAACGCCCTTGGAATGTCCGTGAGCAGTATCAATAACGATAGCATCGGCACCAGCCTCAACCAAAGCCTTGGCTCTGTCGAGAGTATCGGCAGTAACACCAACTCCAGCCGCAACACGCAGACGACCTTTCTCGTCCTTGCATGCCATTGGCTTGTCCTTAGCCTTTGTGATATCCTTATAAGTAATCAAACCTACAAGATGGTTTGCATTATCCACAACAGGAAGTTTCTCGATCTTGTTCTCCTGAAGAATCTGAGCAGCTGCTGCCAAGTCGGTCTGCTGATGGGTAGTAACAAGATTCTCAGAAGTCATCACCTCATCTATCTTCTTGTCGAGATGACGCTCGAAACGCAAGTCACGATTTGTTACAATACCAACCAGATGGTTTTCATCATCAACAACAGGAATACCACCAATATGATAGTCATGCATCATATCAAGAGCATCCTGCACTGTGCTTCCGCGACGAATAGTGACTGGATCGTAAATCATTCCATTCTCGGCACGCTTTACAATGGCCACCTGGCGTGCTTGCTCCTCAATAGACATGTTCTTGTGGATAACACCGATACCTCCCTCACGAGCTATGGCTATGGCCATAGACGCCTCGGTAACAGTATCCATAGCGGCTGTTACGAATGGAACGTTCAACTCGATATTACGAGAGAACTTGGTTTTCAACTCTACCTCTTTAGGCAGTACCTCTGAATAAGCAGGGATAAGAAGGACGTCGTCGTAAGTGAGGCCGTCCATTACAATTTTATCTGCAACAAATGATGACATATTGTAACCTTTAAAAATTTATTGCGTGCAAATTTAGCAATAATATTTCATATTTTGCCCTTTTTTCACGAATTTCACTCCTTATTAATGCTATTTAACGTGATTAGTGACGGTGAAAAATAAATTGGTATGATTTGAGCCTCATATTTTTGAGATATATTTAAATCGTACCAAGTTATTATTTACCGTCACTTAGTTGGCCTGTTCGGACAAGAACTTAATCCTAACCAACCTGATTTCGTCTTCCGAATAGTCCTCACCCAATTCATTTTGCGCTGTATCCAAGTCGTCGGTATCGCTCTCCATGAAATAGTCATAAATGTCGTCAACATGCTCATCATCGATGACTTCTTCTATGAAATAATCTATGTTCAACTTGGTTCCGCTATAGACGATAGCCTCTATTTCATCCAAGAGATCATCGAAATCAAGTCCCTTTGCCTCAGCAAGGTCATCGAGTGCTATCTGTCGGTCGATACTCTGAATGATACTAACCTTCAGCATGGATTTCTTTGCCACAGTACGAACACGCAACTCTTCGGGACGCTCGATATCGTTCTCCTCACAATATTTCTTGATAAGGGCACAGAACTCCTTGCCATAGCGCTTTGCCTTGCCGGCACCTACACCCTGGATGTTCTGCAACTCCAGCAAATCAACAGGATACATGGTTGCCATCTGTTCCAAGGAGACATCCTGGAACACGACATAAGGCGGAAGTTTGTGCTTCTTAGACATATCAGAACGCAAGTCCTTGAGCATGGCAAACAACTCTGGATCGAGAGCCTCACTGCCTGCGCTGTGACTCTCCAGTCCATAATCATCCTTGAACACCTTGTCTTCCACTATCATGAATGACTCAGGGTTCTTGATAAAACGCTTGCCTGCTGCAGTCAGTTTCAGCAAGCCATAGTTCTCGACATCTTTTTTCAGATATCCAGCTATCAATGCCTGACGGATAACAGGATTCCACATCTTGCTGTCCATGTCCTCACCGGCACCAAAAGTCTCCAACTCGTTGTGCTTGTGCGACACGATGTCATCGGTAGCCCTTCCCTTCACAAAATCTATAATATATTCCTGACGGAAGTTCTCTTTGACGGCTGCCACCGCTCTTAATATAACCACCAGCTCGTCCTTAGCCTCTATCTTTGTCGTAGGGTGCAGGCAGTTGTCACAGTTGTGGCAGTTTTCCTCCTGGTATTCTTCACCGAAATAATGGAGCAACATCTTGCGACGGCATACTGACGACTCGGCATAAGCTGCCGTTTCCTGCAGAAGCTGTCGACCGATATCCTGTTCTGCCACAGGCTTGTTCTCCATAAACTTTTCTAATTTCTTCAGGTCTTTACGGGCATAGAAAGCAATACAGATACCCTCGCCACCATCACGACCGGCACGGCCAGTCTCCTGATAATAGCCTTCCAGACTCTTTGGAATGTCATAATGGATGACAAAGCGCACATCAGGCTTGTCGATACCCATACCAAAAGCTATCGTTGCCACTATGACATCTATTCGCTCCATCAGGAAATCATCTTGAGTCTGCGAACGGGTTGCTGAATCCAAGCCCGCATGATAAGGTGCCGCCTTGATTTCATTGGCCTTCAAGACTTCGGCCAACTCCTCCACCTTCTTTCGAGAAAGACAATAGATAATACCACTCTTGCCAGCATGCTGACGGATGAACATGATGATCTGCTTGTCTATCTCATTGGTCTTGGGACGTACCTCATAATACAGATTGGGGCGATTGAAAGAACTCTTGAACTCTTTGGCATCCATGATGCCTAAGCTTTTCTTGATATCTGTCCTAACCTTGTCCGTAGCTGTAGCGGTCAAGGCTATGACGGGTGCATTACCGATTTCGTTGATAATGGGGCGGATACGACGGTACTCCGGACGGAAATCATGTCCCCACTCAGAAATACAGTGAGCCTCATCAATGGCATAGAACGAAATCTTCACGTCTTTCAGAAAGTCCACATTGTCCTCCTTGGTCAACGACTCTGGTGCCACATACAGCAACTTGGTCTTGCCAGAGAGAATATCGCTCTTCACTTTCTCTATAGCCGACTTATTTAGAGAGGAGTTGAGATAATGGGCCACACCATCCTCCTCGCTAAGACCATTGATAACATCCACCTGATTTTTCATCAGGGCAATCAATGGAGAAACAACAATAGCTGTTCCCTCCATGATTAAGGACGGCAACTGATAGCACAAGCTTTTTCCTCCACCTGTAGGCATCAACACAAATGTATCATTACCACTCATCAGATTTTTAATAATCGATTCCTGGTCGCCTTTAAAAGAGTCAAAGCCGAAATAGTGTTTCAACTGTTCCGAAAGATTCATCTGTTCCGTCATATCCACCTATTTAATATATATAATGTATACTTGTATCGGTAAAAGTCATTGAGCAAGCATGGTAACAAGCTCATCTTAAGCACTCTCCATCTGCTGCAGATTGGTTTTTTCCAACTGCTGCTTGGCATAGTCCAATGTCACAGTGAAAGTAGTAATCTTCTGGGATGGGACATCAAACATAGCATCCATCATGACCGCCTCTACGATAGAGCGCAGGCCTCGGGCACCAAGTTTGTACTCCACAGCCTTGTCTACCATATAGTCGAGAGCCTCCTGGTCGAAGTCCAATTTGATGCCATCCATCTCGAGCAACTTGACATACTGTTTGATGATAGAGTTCTTGGGCTCTACCAATATCTTGCGCAAGGCTTCCCTATCCAAAGGATTCAGATAGGTAAGTACAGGCAGACGACCGATGATCTCGGGAATCAGTCCGAAAGATTTCAGGTCCTGTGGAAGGATATATTTCATCAGGTCGGTCTTGTCTATCTTGCTGACATTCTGCACAGAATTGAAACCTACCACATGCGTATTGAGGCGCTGCGCTATCTTTCGCTCTATTCCGTCGAATGCACCACCGCAGATAAAGAGAATATTCTTGGTATCGACGTGAATATAATCCTGGTCAGGATGCTTACGGCCTCCCTTTGGCGGTACATTTACCATCGTGCCTTCCAGCAACTTGAGCAAGCCCTGCTGTACTCCCTCACCGCTCACATCGCGGGTGATAGAAGGATTGTCGCTCTTGCGGGCAATCTTGTCTATCTCGTCAATAAACACGATACCTCTTTCTGCAGCTGCCACATCATAGTCGGCCACTTGGAGCAGACGGCTCAGAATACTTTCCACATCTTCGCCCACATAACCAGCCTCGGTAAATACCGTAGCATCAACAATAGTGAAAGGCACATCCAACAGTTTGGCGATTGTACGGGCCAGAAGAGTCTTTCCCGTTCCGGTGCTGCCCACCATGATGATGTTGCTCTTCTCTATTTCCACACCTCCGTCGTCCACAGTCTGCTGCAAACGCTTATAGTGATTGTACACCGCCACGGCAAGGGAGCGCTTGGCGCCATCCTGTCCGATAATATACTGATCCAGATATTGCTTGATCTCTACAGGCTTAGGCACCTGCTTCAATGCGAACTTATCATTCTTCTTATCGTTTAAAACACCTGAAGACAACACGATATCGTATGCCTGCTTGGCACAATTCTCGCAGATATAGCCCTTGATGCCTGTTATCAGCAACTTCACTTCGCTCTCACTTCTTCCGCAAAAGCTACATACATTCTTTGGCATTATTCTTCTACTCCTTTTTTACGGGTCAACACTGCATCTATCATACCATACTCCTTGGCCTCTTCTGCCGTCATCCAATAGTTACGGTCACTGTCTGCCCACACCTTCTCGTATGGAGTATGTGAATGATTAGATATAATGGTATAAAGTTCTTTCTTGAATTTCTGAATCTCCTTGGCCTCGATCTCTATATCAGAAGCCTGACCCTGTACGCCACCCAGTGGCTGATGAATCATCACACGACTATGAGGCAAAGCTGAGCGCTTGCCTTCCTGACCAGCCACCAAAAGAAATGCAATGAAACAGGCTGAGGCAATTTACCAGAAAGATCATCCCAACTTTAAACTGGACATTCAGGAGAAGGTCAAAGAGAATATTGACGACAATCAGCGTGAATATATGCTGAGGGAACAGCTCAAGGTGATCCGGGAAGAACTTGGAGAGACCAATATCGCAGATGAAGCCGATGAGTTCCTGCGCAGTCTTTCTGAAATGGCAGCCGGCGAAGAGGTGAAGGAAAAGATAAAGAAAGAAATCAGTTCTTTTTGAAACAA
>ENA-OPCI01001349-OPCI01001349.1-human-gut-metagenome-genome-assembly--contig:-NODE-1349-length-14095-cov-3.633761_pt1 | contig 14095 bp, 9 predicted proteins | sample MGYA00241564_ERZ501479 | MGnify/ENA primary metagenome ERZ501479 (study PRJEB25962, sample SAMEA2042630) | human gut metagenome | biome: human gut; feature: human-associated habitat; material: faeces...
AATGAATGTATTTCGCAATATGAGGAGTCAGAGGTGACCAGTATGGGAGCAAAGAGAGATTATTATGAAGTGCTGGGAATCAGTCGCAGCGCGGATAAAGATGCTATAAAGAAAGCTTATCGTAAGATGGCAAAGAAATACCATCCGGATTCAAACGCGGGAAATCCGGATGCTGAAGAAAAGTTTAAGGAAGTCACAGAAGCATATAATGTGCTCAGTGACCCTGAGAAGAAAAAACTCTATGATCAGTTCGGTCATGCAGCATTTGAAGAAGGTGCTGGCGGTGCCGGATATGGTGAAGGTGGCTTTAATAGAAACGGCGGCTTTGACGGCTCTGGATTCAGTGGTTTTGGCGGTTTTGGAAATAGTCATAGCGGTGCTTACAGAAGTCCAGATGGCAGCTATCAGGAATTTCATTTCGAAGGTGGTGACATGGACGATATTCTGAAGAATCTGTTTGGAGGAGGCTTCGGAGGAGGAAGCAATTCTGGAAAGGCTGGTTCCGCACACGGATTTGGAGGAAGCGGTTTTGGTCACTCTGGTTTTGAAAACGGCTCTTTTAGAAGCGGATTTAATGGTAGTTTCGGCAGTGGCGGTTTTGATGGTACCGGTTATGGAGATGGCTTTGGAAACAGCTGCAATAGCGGCTTTAGTGGCAGTCACCAGCAGAAAGGCCAGGACCTGAATGCAGAAATTTCCATCAGCTTCAACGAGGCAGCATTTGGTTGCGACAAGCTGATTAATCTTTCTGGTGGAGACGGCAGGGGCAAACAGACTCTGAAAGTTCACATTCCTGCCGGAATTGACAACGGCAAGAGTATCCGTCTGAGAGGCAAAGGAAATCCAGGTTACGGAGGTGCTCCCGCAGGGGATCTTCTTCTGAAGGTTCATGTAGGCGAGCGCCCTGGCTTTGAGCGAAAAGGCACCGACGTTTACACCACCGTAAATGTGCCGTTCATCACAGCTGCTCTGGGCGGTGAGGCAAAAGTCCAGACCCTGAATGGTCAGGTAATGTGCCGCATCCCGGAAGGCACACAGTCCGGCAGCAAGATCCGTCTGAAAGGAAAAGGTATCCAGGTAATGGGAAAAGCTGGAGTCTACGGTGATCTGTACGTAACCGTCCAGGTTCAGGTACCGAGAAATTTAAGCGAGGAATCCAAACGGAGACTTCGTGAATTTGATACCAGTACCAGAATGGCTGGTACAAGAGGAAGCCGAACAGCGTAAAATTGCCTGCTATTAAATAACTATTTATTAAATAAGCGAAAGGTACAATATAGCTTACATGTATAAAATTTGGTTTGCTAAATCTAAGCTGAATGCATGTAAGCAGTTTGTTTCTATGTCTTGATCATAATCCGAAATCGGACTAAATCTATTAAAAAAGGTCCGATTTCGGATTTTTTGTGCTGCTTTACAGATCGGGAAAGCAAAAAGAAGAGAAAACGTATATGGCAGAAGCTCTGGGACTGACCGGTTCGGTGTTCTGTCTGGTGAAGAATAAAAAGAAATATCATTATTATTAGAAAAAAATACCATATTTCTTGAAAAAATGATATTGATTTAAGTACATGAATTGTGGCATGATATAAATATATATGTTAAATTGTAATAAGTGTAACAATATATGCTAAAGTATGATGCTTTTGAACAGGGAGGAAAAAATGGGAAATCAGAGAGAATGTGGCGTGCTGCTTCCAATCAGCAGCCTGCCTTCAAAATATGGAATCGGATGTTTTGACAAAAAAGCATATGAATTTGTAGATGCACTGAAGGCTGCCGGCCAGAGTTACTGGCAGATCCTGCCGCTGGGGCCGACCAGCTATGGAGATTCTCCATACCAGTCCTTCTCCACTTTTGCTGGAAATCCATATTTTATCAGCCTGGAAGAGCTGATAAAAGAAGGGGTTCTCACCAAAAAAGAATGTGACAGTGTTGATTTTGGAGATAATGAGGCAAGTGTTGATTATGCAAAATTATATGAAGGACGTATGATCCTTCTTCGTAAAGCATATGAACGAAGCAACATCTATATGGATCCGGAATTCCGTAAGTTCCAGGAAGAAGAGGCATGGTGGCTGAAAGATTATGCACTCTTTATGGCAGTGAAGAAGCGTTTCGGTGGTGTACAGTGGAGTGAATGGGCAGAGGATATCCGCCTTCGCTGGCAGAATGCACTGGATTATTACAGAGAAGAAATGTATTTCGAAATTGAATTTCAGGAATATATGCAGTTTAAATTCCGCCAGCAGTGGATGAAACTGAAAGCTTATGCCAATGAAAAAGGAATCCAGATCATTGGTGATATTCCAATCTATGTAGCAATGGACAGTGCGGATACCTGGGCAAACCCATGGCTCTTCAAACTCGATGAGAAGAATTGCCCGACACAGGTGGCCGGATGCCCTCCGGATGGATTTTCCGCGACTGGTCAGCTCTGGGGAAACCCGCTGTATAACTGGGAAGTGCATCGTAACTCCGGATATGAATGGTGGATCAAACGAATTGCCAATTGTTTCCGTCTGTATGATGTTGTAAGGATTGATCATTTCCGTGGATTTGATGAATACTATGCAATTCCTTATGGTGATGCGACAGCAGAAAATGGATGGTGGGAAAAAGGACCTGGAATCGATCTGTTCCGTGCTATTTCCGCAAGTCTTGGTGACAGGGAGATCATCGCAGAAGACCTTGGATATATGACAGACAGTGTTAAGAGACTGGTAGAAGAGAGTGGCTATCCGAATATGAAGGTTATTGAGTTTGCCTTTGATGAGCGTGATACCGGAAATGCCAGCGACTACCTGCCACACAACTATCCAAGAAACTGCGTTGTTTATACGGGAACACATGATAATGAAACACTGCTTTCCTGGCTGGAGGATATCACTCCGGCAGAGAGACGGCAGGTGCGTAAATATCTGAATAATTTCAAGGACTCCGGTAAGGAACTGTGTAACGACCTGATCTGTCTGGTAATGCAGAGTGTTGCGAATCTCTGTATCGTGCCGATGCAGGATTATCTGGGACTCGATAATTCCGCACGAATGAATCAGCCATCCACACTTGGAAAGAACTGGAAGTGGAGATTAAAAGAAGGACAGTTCACGGCAGAACTTCAGAAAGAAATGCTGGAACTGGCAACACGCTACGGAAGAAGATAATAAAGATCATTCAAGAACGTCAGGCAACTGGCGTTCTTTTTTCTTCTGTAAATGATACAGATGACAATAAAATTATACTATGCTAAAATGAGCACAGAAGATTGTAGCTATTCGGAAATGAGGAATAATAGAATGAAAAAATCCATAGAAAAAATAACATATTGTTTTGTAATAATAGCTGCATTGTTTGTATCATTTGTGTCATTTGTTGAGCCTCTTGTTATGAAAGATATAAATATAACAAAAGTAATACTGGTGTTGCTATGCTATGCAGCAGTATTTGCAGGAAGCCTGACACTGTTCCGGCGATTATCGGAGAGAACACTGTACTACCTGACCATAGCAGGGATATTCGCAGCGGTTATTGTGCAGACATATATTGTCTTTCATATGCGACTGGTTCCGGAAGTGGATCTGAATCATATTTATGATTATTGTGTAGATATGGTGGAGACAGGGAAAATCAGTTTTGGCGAATCGAAGTACTTTGCTTATAATACAAATAATATTCCACTGGCAATCGTAATCTACTATGTATTCCGTATGGCAGCATTTACAGGTATGGATTACCGGATCGCGGGTGGATTGTTTAATGTGCTGTTGATCCTTGTTATGTATGTATCTGCATTCCTTATTTTAAAAAAAGTTACTACGATTCGAACAACCGCGGTATATATGGTATTACTTCTTACGAATCCTTCTTTTTACGCATACGCGTCTTATTATTATACTGATACGATATCAGCCGGACTGGTTATGGCCGGTGTAGGTTTTATTATTTACGGCTGTTACAAGAAAAAAAATCACTGGAAGATGATACACTTTCTTGTTGCCGGATTTCTGATCGGGTTTGCAACCTGCATTCGTGTAACCAGCATTTTTATAGTACTTGCGGCTGGCGTCTGGATCTTGCTGAATAAGTATTGGAAAAAGTTACTTACATTTGGGATTCCACTGGTATGTGGTCTGCTGATTTTTCAGTTGGCATGGGGTGGAGTATATCGTTACCATGTAGACATGGATACTTATGATTCGGCGATTACGATTGAGCATTTTCTGATGATGGGAAGCCATGGCAATGGAACGTACAATGTAAAAGATATGAGGTTTACACGCAGTTTTCCGACACATGAAGAAAAAGTGGAAAATAATAAAAAGGTCTATCTTGAACATCTTCGTGAGAATGGAGTGCTGGGGAATCTGAAGCTTGCCATAAAGAAAGAAGCAATTGTATGGGGAATCGGTACACATGGATATACTCAATACACAAAAAATGTAGTGGAAAAAACAACCTGCTATGACTGGCTCGTTGGTAAAAAATCCGGTTTGTTCAGAACATATATGCAGGCTTACAATATAGTATTGTATGTTCTGATCCTATCTGGCGTGTGTTGCACATTTCGTAAGAAAAAAACAGACAAATACAGCTGGATCCTGGCAATCTACTGGTGTGGTGCGCTTGTCTTTTATATTTTCTGGGAGGCGCATCCGAGGCAGTCAGTAAGTATATTGCCTTTATTGACTATGCTGGCTGTTCCATGGATAGAAAGAAGTTGTATTGTCCGTGATTAAGATTTATACTTAAGATATTTTCAGAAGATTAAAGGAGTAATTCTCATGCAGACAGCCAAAGATTATTTGCATGTTTTTCTTGATATGGGCGATGCACTGTTAAACAGCGGTGCAGAGATCTTCCGGGTGGAGGATACACTGAATCGAATGGGCTATGCCTGTGGTGCTACTCAGATGAATGTTTTTGTGATTACATCCAGTATTGTCATTACGATGGAATTTCCGGGAGACGGAGCGCGTACACAGACTCGCCGGGTACGGGAAGATGGCGGAAATGATTTTACCAAGCTGGAGCAGTTAAATGACTTGAGTCGTCGTTTTTGCAGGCAGCCTGTTTCTGCCACAGAACTTCGAAAAGAATTTGATAAGATCAATGCAGACAGACCAAAGCCACTCTGGAAACTTTTTGGAAGCCTTCTGGCGGCCAGTAGTTTTGCACTTTTTTATGGTGGAAGTATTTCGGATGCGATTGCGGCAGGACTTGGGGCTGTTTTGATCTGGGCATTACAGCAATATTTTCGACCAGTGTGTATGAATGAAGTGACGTTTCAGTTTGCTGCTTCTTTTCTGACAGGATGTGTTATTTGTGGACTTGTTTTGCTTTGCCCGTTCCTTCATATGGATAAGATTATGATTGGGGACATTATGCTTTTGATTCCAGGTCTTATGTCAACAAATGCTATCCGGGATGTGCTGATTGGTGATACACTTTCCGGAATTATCCGTCTGATTGCGGCATTGCTTCTGGCGGCCGCACTGGCGCTTGGATTTATGGGGGCAATTCTTCTGTTTAGGAGGCTGGGGCTTTGAACACAACAATTGTAATACAGCTGATTACCGGAGCCCTTGGTTCCGTGGGATTTGGAATTCTCTTCCATATGAAAAAGAAATACCTGCCTTTGGCAGCAGCTGGTGGATTTATAAGCTGGATGGTGTTTCTTCTCGGAAAAGGACTTTGGGGAAATGTCTTTCTTCCGTCATTGCTGGCAGGCTTTATTGTAGATGTGTATGCGGAAATTCTTGCAAGAATCTGTAAAGAAACGTCTACATCCTTTTTTGTAACTTCTGTTATTCCGTTGATTCCCGGAAGTACACTTTATTACTGCATGAATAGTATAGTGGAAGGGAACACGGTACAGGCACTGGAATATGGAAGGGATACTTTTCTCTTTGCATTTGGAATTGCAGCGGGAATGAGTATTGCGTGGGCAATCTGCTATTTCCTCAGAAGTATAAAGAAGAAATAGAATCAGGGCTGCGGTCACTGTCAGGTGATTGCGGCCCTGTAAATTTATAATATTATTCAGCAAGATAATAAACAGAAGAGTATGGCGGCAGGGTCAGGACGATCTTGCCGTCTTTTATTGCCTTTGTGGCACTTTTACGTTTCTGGGTTCCGCCATAAACAGTGAGATTGCTGTTCAAGAGTTCTTTTAATTTCTGTGCATCAGAAATGTGCAGTTCATATACCTGTTCCTGGTCGGAAAAGTTAAAAAGAGAAATCATACGCTCTTTTTTGCTGCAGCGTTCAAATACATAGATGCAGCATCCTTCCTGATGGCAGTCGATCCACTGGAAACCATCTGCTTCATAATCTTTTTCCCAGAAAGCAGAGTGTTCCAGATACAATTTATTCAGGTCTTTCATGAAACGGGCGAATCCAGCATGAAGTGGATAATCCAGAAGCATCCAGTCCTGCTCGCGTTTTTCATCCCATTCACGGAACTGTCCGATTTCATTTCCCATGAAATTCAGCTTTTTGCCCGGATGCGCATACATGTACATATACAGAGAACGCGCCTGTGGGAATTTGTATTCATAGTCGCCGCTCATTTTCTGCATGATCGTTGCTTTGCCGTGAACAACTTCATCGTGAGACAGCGGGAGCAGGAAACGGGCATCATAGTAGTACATCATGGAGAATGTCAGTTTGTGATAGTTTTCCGGGCGGTATTCCGGTGCGGTACGGAAGTAATTCAGCGTATCGTTCATCCATCCCATATCCCATTTATAATCAAAACCAAGGCCGCCCTGATCGACAGGATCGGTTACTTTGGGGAAAGAAGTGGAATCTTCGGCAGCAAGAATTACAGAAGGATGCATGCACTTCAGTTCCTGATTCATATACTGCAGGAATTCTACAGCATTGAGGTTGACGCCTCTTGCCGGATCGCCCTGCCAGTAGATGGCGCGGCTGATCGCATCCATACGGATACCATCCATATGGAATTCGCTGATCCAGTAGTTTGCACAGGACTGCAGGAAGCTTCGGGTCTCGCCGCGGGAATGCATGAAGTTGCAGCTTCCCCATTCACTGACACCAACCGCAGAGTTCGGATATTCATAAAGTGCGGTTCCATCGTAATTCGCAAGGCCATAAGCATCTACGGCAAAGTGAACCGGAACAAAATCCATCAGTACGCCGATGTTATGTTTGTGACAGGCATCGATGAAGGCCTTCAGCTGATCAGCTGTTCCGTATCGGGAAGTCGGACTGAAAAAACCGGTTGCCTGATAGCCCCAGGATTCATCACATGGATATTCATTCAGAGGCATGATCTCCAGATAGTTATAGCCATTTTTGACCAGATATGGAATCAGAATATCAATCATTTCTTCATAGTTATACCAGTCATCTGCTTTGTCAGAAGGCTTGCGAAAAGAACCAAAATGAATTTCGTAAATGTTCAACGGTTTTTTTCGGCAGTCGCTGCGGTTTTGCAACCACTGGCTGTCTTTGAATTTGTATTTTGACATGTCACGAATGATAGAGGCACTGCTTGGGCGAAGCTCCATGCCAAATCCATACGGATCGCAATGATCGACTGGATTACTGTTACGGTCATAAATCTTATATTTGTACATCTGACCGGCTTTTGCCTGTGGAACATAGCATTCCCAGAAATTACCGTCAGAAACTTTGTTCATTTCCCATTCCTGCCAGTCATTGAATTCTCCGATCAGAGTGATGCGGGAGGCTGAAGGTGCAAAAGTACGAAAAGTTACGCCTTTTTCTTCAACATGGGCACCAAGATATTTATAAGCGTCAAAAATTTTTCCTGTATAAAATCCATAAAAATCCATCATATTCTCCTTGTAGATAATAGACATTAGTTGCTTTTTTGAGTATACTAAAAGGTAAAAGTGCGGAGTAATCCGCAGGTATTATAGTTACTTTATACTAAAGAAACAGGGGGATTGTCCACCGACGATTTGGCATAAGCGGTGGATAACCGACGATTTATAAAATCTGTCGGAAAAAGGAGAACAGGAAACATGGATATCAGAATAGAAAAAACAGAGAGAGCGATCCGAAATGCATTTCTGGAATTGCGTGCAGCGAAGCCACTGGAGAAAATTACGGTGAAAGAGCTGTGCAGCCTGGCATGCATCAATAAATCAACTTTTTACAGTCATTATGAGGATATTTATGCACTTTCACAGATGCTGGAGTCAGAGACGATCACGACAGTGATCAAAAATATTTCCAGTCAGCAGGAATCACCGTTTAAAGATCCGGATGTGTTCACAAGAAATTTATATATGGCTCTGGTATCGAATCATTCACTGATCAATATTTTGTTTTCCGGAACAGAAAAAAGTCATCTAGGTGACTGTCTGGAAACAGAATTGAAACGGCTGATTGTGGAAAAATATCCGCAGTATGAGACTGATCCGGAGAAAGATATCATGCTTTCCTTCTGTATTCAGGGATGCTTTCATGCGTATCTGAATAATCAGAAAAATGATCTGGGTACACTGATCCATGTCAGTGAGACGATCGTGCGAAAACTGGCCCCTTTGTATATAGAAGAAAGAAGAGAACATGAATGAAAAAACTGGTTATTGGAATTCTGGCACATGTAGATGCCGGAAAGACAACTCTGTCAGAAGAACTTCTGTATCTGTGCGGTGAGATCCGAAAGATTGGCCGTGTAGATCATGGAGATGCTTTTCTTGACACATATGAACTGGAAAAGGAACGAGGGATTACGATTTTTTCCAAGCAGGCGCTGCTAAAAACAGAAAATATGGAAGTGACGCTTTTGGATACACCGGGACATGTGGATTTTTCAGCTGAAATGGAACGTACGCTGCAGGTCCTCGATTATGCGATTCTGGTGATCAATGGAATGGACGGTGTGCAGAGCCATACGATGACTTTGTGGAGACTTCTGGAGCGATATCAGATTCCGACATTCCTGTTTGTCAATAAGATGGATCAGCAGAGAACAGATCACGATGCATTGCTGAATGATCTGAAGCAGCATCTTCATGAAAATTGTGTGGATTTTGGGAGAACACAGGATGCAGATTACGGAATGTATGAACTTACTCCAGAGCAGCTGGAAAACATTGCAGTCTGTGAGGAAGACATTCTGGAAACATACCTGGAAACAGGCATCGTCGAAGACCGTGACATTGCACGACTGATCGTACAGCGAAAAATCTTCCCGTGTTATTTCGGATCGGCACTTAAAGAAAAAGGTGTAAAGGATTTCTGGAATGGCGTGCAGAAATATACGGCAGAACCAAAGCGGCCGACGGAATTTGGCGCAAAAGTGTTCAAGATTGCAAGAGATGAACAGGGAAATCGTCTTACGTATATGAAAATCACAGGAGGCAGTCTTAAAGTAAAGACACTGCTTTCTTCAAATTCAAACGGACAGAGTCTGCCGGGGCGTAAAGCAGAAGAGGCTGCTTGGGAAGAAAAGGCAGATCAGATTCGTCTGTACTCTGGAGCAAAATATGAACTGACATCGGAAGCTGAAGCCGGAACAGTCTGTGCGGTGACAGGACTTACGAGAACCTATCCGGGAGAGGGACTGGGAATTGAACAGGAGTCAGAACTTCCGATACTGGAACCTGTCCTGAATTACCAGATTATCCTTCCGGATGACTGCGACCCACATCAGATGCTCCAAAAGCTGCGTCAGCTGGAGGAGGAAGAACCGCAGCTTCACATTCTGTGGGACAGTCAGTTTTCTGAGATTCATGCACAGCTTATGGGAGAAGTGCAGATTGAAATCTTGAAAAAATTGATCTGGGATCGTTTTCATGTAGCTGTGGAATTTGGTGCCGGAAGTATTGTTTATAAAGAAACGGTTGCAGAGCCGGTAGAAGGTGTGGGACATTTTGAACCGCTCCGTCATTATGCAGAAGTACATCTTCTGATCGAACCGGGGGAACCAGGAAGCGGATGCCAGTTCTTTACTGCATGCAGTGAGGATGTACTTGCACGAAACTGGCAGAGACTGATTCTGACGCATCTTGAAGAAAAGGAGCATATTGGTGTATTGACTGGATCGCCACTGACTGATGTGCAGATTACGATTCTTACCGGAAGGGCACATGCGAAACATACGGAGGGTGGTGACTTCCGACAGGCAACTTACCGTGCGGTACGTCAGGGACTTCGCAAAGCAAGAAATATTCTTCTGGAACCGTATTATGAATTCCGACTGGAAGTACCGGCAGAGATGATAGGACGAGCAATGTCAGATGTCCAGAAGATGCAGGGAACGTTTGATGCACCGGAGGTAGAGGGCGAAACTGCAATTCTCAAAGGGACTGCGGCTGTCGCTCAGATGCGGGATTATCAGAAAGAAGTGGTTTCCTACACACATGGAACAGGAAAACTTTTTTGCAGCCTCAAAGGATATGCGCCATGTAAGAATCAGGATGAAGTGGTACAGAATATTGGATATGATCCGGAAGCGGATCTGGAAAATCCGACCGGATCTGTATTTTGCGCGCATGGAGCTGGTTTTGTTGTTCCCTGGGATCAGGTGGAAGCTTATATGCATCTGCAAAGTGGTGTGGATATGGATGAACTGGACAGTGAAAGCTGGTATGAGGATGTGGAAAGTGCGCAAAATCTGGGTACAGCGGTGGATAACACAAACATTTCCGGAAATATCAGTGGAAAAAACGGAAAGTTTTCTTACAGCGGAAGCTATGAAGAAGAGGAAGAACTGCAGGCTATTTTTGAACGTACTTTTGGGCCGATGAAGCGTGACCGTACTGCTTTCCAGAAAAAGACCGTACACAGTTCGACGCCGGCTACCCGTTACAGAGCAGGGAAACCGCGACAGGAAGAATATCTGCTGGTGGATGGATACAATATCATCTTTTCCTGGGAAGAACTGAATGAACTTGCAAAGGAAAATATTCATGCTGCATGCGACAAATTGATGGATATCTTAAGTAACTATCAGGGGTATCGTAAATGTACGCTGATTCTTGTTTTTGATGCCTACAAAGTGGAGGGACATGTGGAAGAAATCATTCCGTATCATAATATCTATGTGGTTTACACGAAAGAGGCCGAGACAGCAGACCAGTATATTGAAAAGACGGTCCACAGGATCGGCAGACAGTATCAGGTAACGGTTGCGACTTCTGATGGGCTGGAACAGGTCATCATTATGGGACAGGGCGCCCACAGAATCTCTGCACAGGGATTGAAGAAAGAGATAGAAGATACGGAAAAAACTGCCAGAGAAGAATGGCATCAGCGCAGACAGAGCAGCAAAACGTATCTGTTTGATCATATGTCAGAGGAGATGCAGGAGCAAATGGAAAAAATCCGTCTGGGAGAAAATAAATGATCTATTTATATAAAAGAAACAAAACAGGAATCTGCATTGACCGTGTATATGGATACGATACGATCGTAGAACTTCCGGATATGCTGGAAGGCTTTCCGGTGACGGAGTTGGGAGCGTATATTTTTTCGGACCATATCGATTCGACAGAATTAAAAATGATGCAGGAAAAAGAAAATTTTTGCACAGAGAACGGCAGGGCGACACGACCTGAGGATGATATGCCGCAAGCTGCGGGAAATCGTGTAGAAGAAATCCGTCTTCCACGTCAGCTCAGGAAGATTGGCCGGTATGCTTTTTATAACTGTTTTCATCTTAAGAAGCTTACGTTCTATGGAAAAATGCAGGACCTGGGTGCAGGAGCACTTACCGGCTGCCACAGGATGGAACAGATTGCGGTGGAGACCGATGAAAAGGGAGAATCCAGTTTACGGGATTTCCTGACAGAGCTTCCGGAGACACTATGCGTTGACATAACGATAGATGGGGAATATGGAAGGTTCTGGTTTCCGGAATTTTTTGAAGAAGGTGTGGAAAATACGCCTGCCAGGATCCTGGAAAATCATGTGCATGGAAGCGGAATTCGTTATCGAAACAGTTTCGTACATAAAAAGATCAATACGTTGGAATACGACCGGCTATTTCCATATGCAGTTGCCTGGGAACAGGAGCGGATCGTATTGAATCTGGCACTGGACCGGATCCTTTATCCGGTAAGCATGACAGATGAGGCAAAAGAAAAGTATCTCATATATATAAAGGAACACATACAGCAGGCAATAAGGCTTCTGGGAGAACAGAAAGCATATGATTCCATGCAGCGTATCCTGAGGAAACTTGCGCCAGATCGGGCAGAAACAGAAAAGATGCTTGAAACGGCACAGAGTGCGAATGATTCCAGATGTGTCAGCATTTTAATGAATGAACTACAGAAACATGGAAGAAAACAGAGAAAGGCATTTGAACTGTGAAAAAAGAGTACAGGGGCAAATTTGGAAATTTTGTTCACGAAGAGAGAAAAAAAGAAGAAGAAACTTTGGAAATCTGCGAGGACATTCTGAAAAACTCCAGAAATGAGATGGCTGTTGCCATGCGTTTTCTCCAAAGTGCATTCGGGGCACTGCGTCCGACTGTTTCGGGTGAGACAGATGTTATGGGAACTGACGGGAAACTGCTTTTTGCTTCGCCGACATGGCTTTTGAATACATTTATACAAAACAAAGTATGGATCAATCGTATGTATATGCATGAACTGCTTCATTGTCTGTTTTGTCATCTCTGGAATCGCAAAGTAAAAGAAGAAAGTGATCAGAGACTCTGGAACCTGGCGGCAGATATTGCAGTAGAGAATGTCATGGATGACCTTTATGAGAAAGCGGTCTATATCCGACCGAACAGTTTCCGAAGAGAAAAGTACCGTCAGTGGAAGGAAAAAAAGAAAGTTCTTACAGCCGATGCGATGTTTTATCTGTTGATGGAATGCGAAGAAAACGAGATTATCCGATTGGAGCAGGAATTCAGGCGTGACGATCATCATTTCTGGTATACACCGCAGAATCGCAGTGGAATGGCGAGTCACCAGAAAGAATGGGAAGAGATGCGACGCAAGATGCAGACGGAGATTGAACTTTTTTCAAAAGAAGCGGCAGGTGATTCTCCGGGACTTGTGGAGCATTTACAGGCAGAGAACCGGAAGCGTTATGACTACCGGGAGTTTCTGCGGAAGTTTTCGGTTCTAAAAGAAGAGATGCAGGTGGATATGGATTCCTTTGATCCGATCTACTATAATCTGGGATTGGAATTATATGGAAATATGCCTCTGATCGAGCCTTTGGAAACAAAAGAGATGAAGAAAATCGAAGACTTTGTGATTGTTTTGGATACATCGATGTCCTGTAACGGCAGCCTGATCCGTCGTTTTCTGGAGGAAACGTACAGTGTGCTGTCTGAGTCGGAGAGCTTTTTCCGTAAGATTCAGGTACATATCATTCAGTGTGATGAAAAGATTCAGGATGATCAGGTGATTCATGATCAGCGGGAGATGGAGGCGTATCTCCAGGACTTTACAATCCGGGGATTTGGCGGGACAGATTTTCGTCCGGCATTTGCCTATGTGGATCAGCTTCTGAAAATGGGCAGCTTTCAGCGGCTACGAGGACTTCTGTACTTTACAGATGGATATGGGATGTTCCCGGCGAAGATGCCGCCGTATGATACGGCATTCATTTTTATGAAAGATGATTATCGGGATGTGGATGTGCCGCCATGGGCAATCAAGTTGATACTGGATACCAAGGCACTGGAAAGAGAGAGGACAGCAGAGCATTATGAATATTAAACAGGCAAAACAGGAAATCATAGATACTGTACAGGCGTATCTTCTGAAAAACGAGTATGATGAATATGTGATACCACGGGTACATCAGAGACCGGTACTTCTTCTGGGAGCACCGGGAATCGGAAAGACACAGATCATGGAACAGGCAGCCAGAGAGTGTGGTGTGGCACTGGTCGCTTATACGATCACACATCACACCAGACAGAGTGCGATCGGTCTTCCATTTATCTCTAAGAAAGAATATGGAGGCAGGGAATATTCAGCGACAGAGTACACGATGAGTGAGATTGTGGCGAGTATTTATGACCGTATGAGAGAAACCGGACTTACCGAGGGAATTCTGTTTATCGATGAGATTAACTGTGTATCTGAGACATTGGCACCAACAATGCTTCAGTTTTTGCAGTGTAAGA
>ENA-OPCI01001353-OPCI01001353.1-human-gut-metagenome-genome-assembly--contig:-NODE-1353-length-14068-cov-8.068436_pt1 | contig 14068 bp, 10 predicted proteins | sample MGYA00241564_ERZ501479 | MGnify/ENA primary metagenome ERZ501479 (study PRJEB25962, sample SAMEA2042630) | human gut metagenome | biome: human gut; feature: human-associated habitat; material: faeces...
GTATAAGAATTTAATGTATCTCCTTCTTTTACTACAATCTTCCTATCTTCCAGATCCACATCGAAAAACTGTCCGATCATCTGCATGGTCTTCGCATTTCCGACTACTTTTGCTTCCGGATATAATTCCAGGATTCTCTGGATATTGGCACAGTGATCTGGTTCCATGTGCTGCACAACCAGATAATCTAAGCTTTCTCCGTTTAATGCATAAGCCACATTTTCGATAAACTGCATGGATGCAGATGCATCTACAGTATCCATCAGAGTATTCTTCTCGTCTTTAATTAGATAAGCATTATAAGATACCCCTCTCGGAACCGGAAATAAATTCTCGAATAAATTTAATCTTCTGTCATTTGCTCCTACCCAGATGATATGATTTGTTACATTTCTTGTACATTGCATGATTGATTCCTCCTGTCAGTTTCCTGTTTTTATTTTTTTAATGATTCAGGTTTTCTTTTTCCTGATGAATAGATTACATAGGTATTCCGTCCCTGTCTCTTAGCCTCATATAACGCTTCATCCGTTTACTCCTGTTATCTATACGCTTCCCGTCACATAATATCATATTTTTTAGTACATTAACGCACAAACTTTTAAAGTTTACGCATTAAATTTCATACAATATTATAAAACATTCATTTCTGATTACAATTTCATCTGCGGAAACTCTTTCTACAATACCGGGATTCTTCGCAATAATGCAGATACCGGAGTCCTTCGCAGTCTTATATTCCATACCTGTGCCGACAACAGGGGAATCTGTTACCAGCAGAGGTACTGCCTGACGCTGCATGTTAGAGCCCATCAGCGCACGGTTCGCGTCATCGTTTTCCAGGAAGGGAATCAATGCAGTCGCAACGGATACCATCTGCTTGGGCGAAACGTCCATCAGCTGTACCTGTTTTCTGTCTACCTCGATGATTTCCTCTTTGCGTCTACCGGAAACCTTCTTATGCACAAAATGTCCCTCTTCATCCAGAGGCTCATTCGCCTGTGCTACGTTGTAGATTTCTTCTTCGTCCGCAGTCACATAGATAAATTCATCTGTAACAACTGGTTCGTCGCCGCTCTGGTCAACCTTTCTGTAGGGTGCCTCAATAAAGCCATATTCATTGATGCGTGCGAAGGTTGCCAATGTGTTAATCAAGCCAATGTTCGGGCCTTCTGGTGTCTCAATGGGGCACATTCTGCCGTAATGAGAATGGTGAACGTCACGCACCTCGAAGCCGGCTCTGTCTCTGGACAGACCGCCGGGGCCCAGTGCGGAAAGTCTTCTCTTGTGTGTCAGCTCGGACAGAGGGTTATTCTGGTCCATGAACTGAGACAGCGGAGAGGAGCCGAAGAACTCCTTGATAGCTGCCACCACAGGACGGATGTTGATCAGTGCCTGCGGAGTGATGACGCTCTGATCCTGGCTCTGCAGGGTCATACGCTCACGGATGACGCGCTCCATGCGGGAGAAACCGATGCGGAACTGGTTCTGCAGCAGCTCACCGACGCTGCGGATGCGGCGGTTGCCCAGGTGGTCGATATCATCGGTGGTGCCGATGCCGTGGCCCAGGCCGTTCAGGTAGTTGATGGAAGCCAGAATGTCGGTCACGGTGACCGTACGGCCGATCAGCTGGTCGTGGTTGCGGCGCAGCATCTCTTTCTGCTCTTCCACATCGGAAGTGGTGTCCAGGATCTTCTTGATCTCGTCAAAGGAGCAGCGCTCGTTGATGCCGCACTCCTTGACGTCAAAGGAGAAGAAGCCCTGTGCGTCCACACAGCCGTTGGTGATGACCTTGACGTTCTTCTTACCCTCCTTGAGGGAATCGTCCATGGCCAGGATGACAACATTCACACCGGCGGCATCGGCTTTCTCAGCCAGCTCGCGGCTGATCTTGGTGCCAGCCTCCACGATCAGCTCCCCGGTCAGGGGAGCCACGATGTTCTCAGCGGCAACATAACCCATGATGCGGCGTGCCAGAGAGAGCTTCTTGTTCATCTTATAACGGCCGAAACGGGACAGATCGTAACGGCGCGGGTCGAAGAACAGCATGTTGATCTGGCTGGTAGCAGACTCCACCGTGGGAGGCTCGCCGGGGCGCAGCTTGCGGTAAACTTCCAGCAGGCCCTCTTCCTGGTTCTTGGTGGTGTCCTTTTCCAGGGTAGCCAGGATGCGCTCGTCGTCACCGAAGAAGTTCAGGATGTCCTCATTGGTGGACAGGCCCAGTGCACGGCACAGCACGGTGACCGGCAGCTTGCGGTTCTTATCAATACGGACATAGAACACGTTGGAAGCGTCGGTCTCGTACTCCAGCCAGGCGCCGCGGTTGGGGTTCATGGTAGCGCTGTACAGGTCGTTACCAACTTTATCCTTGGCATCTCCGTAGAATACGCCGGGAGAACGGACCAGCTGGCTGACGATGGCACGCTCAGCACCGTTGATCACAAAGGTGCCCGCATCGGTCATCAGCGGGAAATCACCCATGAAAATTTCCTGGTCCTTGACCTCGCCGGTCTCCTTGTTCAGCAGACGGGCGGTAACGCGCAGGGGGGCAGCGTAGGTCACGTCGCGCTCCTTGCACTCCTTGATGCTGTACTTGGGCTCCTTATCCAGACGGAAGTCCACGAAGCTCAGCGCCAGGTTACCAGTGTAGTCCTCAATGGTGCCGATATCGTGGAAGACCTCTTTCAGGCCCTCGTCCAGGAACCACTGATAAGAGTTCTTCTGGACCTCGATCAGGTTCGGCATACTGATGACTTCGTCGATGTGGGAGAAGCTCATGCGCTCGGTTTTGCCGAGCTTTACGGGCTTGACTTTCATCATAAAATCAACCACTCCTTACTTTTATACTCTACGGATTTGCAATAACGCAGGTCGAATTTTGAGCAGACACACATAATCCGACCCACGCCCCGCGGAGAAGTTCGGCGTTTTTCACAAACTTTTCGGTTCAGTCCTCCAAGCTCGCTCCACGCAAACTCCCTTTTTGGCGCACTAGGCCATTATGTGATACTGGTTTAGTATACCCCCTAAAAGCCTTGCTGTCAAGCCATTTTTCGCATTTTGGTGCAAAAAATTTCCCGGGAGCCCTGTTTTGCAGGACACCCGGGGGCGTGTAGCTTTTGGTTGATTTAGGCCTTGATTTTTTCGTTTTTCATGTTCCTGCCAAAAACAGGGTTGTGCATTTTGTACAGGTTGGCTCTTGCACAGGGCTCACTCCTCCAGATAATCCCGCAGCCGTTTGGCCCGGCTGGGGTGGCGGAGCTTGCGCAGGGCCTTGGCCTCGATCTGGCGCACTCGTTCCCGGGTGACATGGAACTCCTTGCCCAGCTCTTCCAGTGTCCGGGCCCGGCCATCTTCCAACCCGAACCGCAGGGCAATGACCCGCTCTTCCCGGGGCGTCAGGCTCTTGAGCACATTCATCAGCTCCCGCCGCAGCAGCTGCCGCCCGGCCTCGTCCACCGGGACGCCCGCCTCCTCGTCCTGGATAAAATCCTCCAGATGGGCGTCCTCTTCCTCGCCCACCGGCGTTTCCAGGCTCACGGGCTCCTGGGCCAGCTGTAATAATTCCCGCACCCGGGCGGGCTCCATCTCCAACTGGGCCGCGATCTCCTCCGCCGTAGGCTCCCGCCCGTTTTTGCGGAGCAGCTCCCCTGCTGTCTTCTTCACCCGGTTGATACTCTCCACCAGATGCACCGGGATCCGGATGGTCCGCCCCTGATCGGCAATAGCCCGGGTGATGGACTGCCGGATCCACCACGTCGCGTAAGTGGAAAACTTGAAGCCCCGATCCGGCTCAAACTTTTCCGCCGCTTTCATCAGGCCCAGGTTTCCCTCCTGGATCAGATCCAGGAACGGCAGGCCCCGCCCGGCGTACCGCTTGGCCACCGAGACCACCAGCCGCAGATTTGCCTCACTCAGGCGTCGGCGGGCTTCCTCGTCCCCGGCCTGCGCCGCCCGGGCCAGCTCTGCTTCTTCGTCGGCGGAAAGGAGCGGCACCCGCCCGATCTCCTTTAAATAGGTCTTTACCGGGTCATCCAGCGCCACGCCCTCCGCCGAGAGCTCGTGTTCCAGCCGCCCGATCTGTGCCTCATCCAGCGGGGGCAGGTCGGGGTCTTCCTCTTTCACGGTCACGCCCCGGGCTTCCAGCGCCGCATGGAGCGCATCCAGCCCAGCCGCATCGTACTCCTGCTCGTCCATCGCCCGGCCGATCTCCTCCGGCGTCAGAGTATGCCGCCGGGCACGGGCCGCCAGCAGCCGGGCCAGTTCCTCTGTTTGTGACATTTTCTGCATGATTCTTTCTCCTTCCGGCTCCAGCCGGGTGGAGGAGGGCCATGCCCTGTTATTCTTCCGGGGGAAGATTCCCCTGTTTTTTCTCCCGCATCGACTGGAGATACTGCTCTAATTGATCGTTGGACATTTCGGCCGCCTTTTTTGCTACCGGGGTGCCCCGGGCAATGCGGTCCAGGTAGAGCCGGATATCGTCCGGCGTACAATTCACATCGCTGTATTTTGCCGCAAGGGCGCTCAATTCATTCAGCGCTTCTTCGCTGACGTAGGCACGCAGGGTGGCCAGACTCAGCTCGATCCCCTGCTCCCGGCACTGGATCATGGCCTGATACAGCTCCCGCTGCTGGGGCAGCAGGAACTTTTCCGCCGGGAGCTGGCTGCGCACCAGGTCCAGATAGCCGGGCTCCCGCAGGATGGCGGCCAGCAGCCGCTGCTGCGCACTGGCCACACCCAGCGCCTCGGCCCCGCCCATGCTGTAGGGCACGTTGATCTGGTTCATCTCGCCTTCTTTGAGCCGGGCACGGCTCCGCTCCTGCCGGCGCTTGTAGCCTGCCCGCTTGACCGCCGTTTCCAGCTGGGTCAGAATGGCCGTCTTGGAAACATTGGTCTCCTCGGCCAGCCGCCCGGCGTAAACTTCCTGTTCCGTGGGGTTGGAGCGCTCGGCCAGCATGTCCACGGCTTCTTTGATGTATTCCAGCCGCTGGCCGTCCTGGCTCAGGTCGTATTTGTCCCGCAGCCGCTTGAGGCGGAAATCCAGCGCGTTGCCCACGCCGTCCAGCAGAGCCTTGAACCGCTCTGCCCCGTATTTCTTGATGTACTCGTCCGGGTCCTTTGCCCCGGGGATCTGCAAAACGCCCACCTTGACCGGACTGTTCCGGAACAGCTCCAGCGAGCGGAGGGTGGCTTTCTGGCCCGCCTCGTCCGAGTCGTAGCTGAGGATGACTTCCTCTGCATACTGGCTGATGAGCTTGACCTGATCCGGCGTCAGGGCCGTGCCGCAGGCGCAGACCGCCGTGTCAATGCCCGCCTGCTGCATACTGATGACATCCATATAGCCCTCGCAGAGGACAAAGCGGCGGGAGGCACTCTTCTTGGCGATCTGCAGTGCGAACACCGTATCCGACTTGTGATACACCAGTGTTTCCGGGCTGTTGACATACTTGGGCTTGGAGTCGTCCAGCACGCGCCCGCCGAAAGCGATGATGTTGCCCCGCAGGTCAAAAATAGGAGTCATCACCCGCTTCCAGAACAGGCAGTAAATGCGGCCGGACTGGCTGCGCTTGAACAGACCGCTGGCGTCCAGCTCCTGCTGGTTGTAGCCCTTATCCCGCAAAAACTGGTAGAGAGCCTGCCCGTCGTTGGGGGCATACCCCAGCCCGAACCGGACAATGGTCTTATCGTCCAGCCCGCGCCGCCGCCAGTAAGCCCGGGCCTGCCGGGCCTCCTCCACGGTAGAATTGAGGCAGGCATGGAAGAACCGCGCGGCCTCCTTGTTCATGGAGAGGATCCGGCTGCGCATCCGCCCGGTCTTATCGTCCTCTTCGGGCTCCGGCATTCCGGCCCGGGCCGCCAGCAGCTTGACCGCCTCCGGGTAATCAATGCTGTTGATCTTCTTGGTAAAAGTAATGGCATCGCCGCCCGCGCCGCAGCCAAAGCAGTAAAAACTCTGGGTGTCCGGGTAAACATAGAACGAGGGAGATTTTTCGCTGTGGAACGGGCAGAGCCCGCCGTACAGCCGCCCCTTGCGCTTGAGCTGGACATAGCTGCCAATGAGCTCGGTGATGTCCGTCCGGCGGGTCAGCTCTTCAATGTATTCGTGTGGGATCATGGTCTCTTTTGCTGCTCCTTTTTAAAGAACGTGCCATTTGCGGGGCACAAAAACATCCTCGAACGTCCGGATGGCAAACTCATCGCTCATGCCGCTGATGTAGTCCGTCACCGCACGCTCCCGCCCCTCCTGATAGGCCAGCTGCAAATAGAAGTTGGACATCTGATCAATGTGGGTCAGGTAATATTCGTAAAGCTCCGTGAGCACTTTTTCCACTTTCTGCTCTTCCCGCTTGGCGGTGCGGTCCACATACACGTTGGCGTACATGAAATCTTTCAGGGCCAGAAACGCTTCGTGCTCCTCGGCTCCCACGCCAACGTCTCCGTCGCTGTGGGCAAGGATGCTGCGGATCATGGTGGTGATGCGTTCGGATTTGGTATTGCCCAGCACCGCCGTGCACTCCTTGGGCAGGATGTCCGGGTCCAGCACACCGGCCCGGACGGCGTCCTCGATATCGTGGTTGACGAACGCGATCTGATCCGCCATCCGGACGATGCGCCCCTCCGGCGTGGCCGCCCAGGTACCCTTGGTGTGGGTCACAATGCCGTTCCGCACCTCCCAGGTCAGGTTCAAGCCCCGGCCCTCTTTTTCCAGCTTGTCCACCACCCGCAGGCTCTGCATATAGTGCTTGAAGCCATCGGGGCAGAGCTTGTTCAGGGCAGCTTCGCCCGCATGGCCAAACGGCGTGTGGCCCAGGTCGTGTGCCAGGCCGATGGCCTCGGTCAGGTCCTCGTTGAGCCGCAGCGCCCGGGCAATGGTCCGGGCCACCTGGGTCACTTCCAGCGTGTGGGTCAGGCGAGTGCGGTAAAGGTCGCCCTCCGGCGAGAGGAAGACCTGTGTCTTCTGTTTGAGGCGGCGGAACGCCTTGCAGTGGATGACGCGGTCCCTGTCCCGCTGGAACACGGGCCGGATGTCGTCCGGCTCTTCCTGCCGCTGCCTTCCCCGGCTCGCATCGCTGAACGTCGCCCAGGGGGCAAGGGTCAGCCGCTCGATCTCTTCGGTACGTTCCCGCACATTCATCCACAGTCCCTCGCTTTCTGTTCTGTTGTCCTGCTCTCCCCTTTCTCAGCACGCAGCGGATCCCAAACACCGCGCCTTGGCAGTATTGTACCGCGTTTGTGCTGTCGAAGGGGGAAGATGCCTGTCTATTCTAAAAATAAAAGTTTATTTTGGATGGCAGGCCCTCTGCCTGTCATCCAAATTTTCGCTTTCTGCCATCCAAGCCGTTCAGAACGGGGCGTAAAACGGCTTGGAAACGCTCACATTTGCCCCGCCCCGGGTCAGTTCCCGCAGCTGCTCCAGCAGCGGGCCCTCGGTGCCCTCCGGCATCTGCCAGCGCAGAGCCACCCGATCCGTGAATTCCGGTTCGGCCAGCTTGGCCCCTGCCCCCTGGATCAGGAGGCTTGCCCGCTCATAGAGGGAGTAATCCACGGTCACGCTCAATTCAATGACGCTGCGCACCGTAACGACCTCCGCATTTTCCAGTGCCCGGGCCGTAGCCGTGGTGTAAGCCCGTACCAGGCCGCCCGTGCCCAGCAGCACCCCGCCAAAGTACCGGGTCACCACCACGATGAGGTCGGTCAGGCCGCTGTGCTGCAGCACTTCCAGTGCCGGGGTGCCCGCCGTCTTCGCCGGTTCGCCGTCGTCGGAGTAGCGCTCCCGGTTGCCCTCCCTCAGGCGGTAGGCATAGACGTTGTGGCGGGCGGTGCGGTTTTCCGCCCGCACTTTTTCCAGAAATGCCACAGCGGCCTCCTCGCTGTCCGCAAAGGAGAGCTGCGCAATAAAGCGGCTCTTTTTTTCTTCGTACTCGCCAATGGCCGTGCCCCGTATGGTGCGATAATCCTCCACAGTCTTCCTCCATATCCTCTCTCCGGCTCCCCTGGTAGGACAGACTCCCTCCGGTCGGAGGGAGATGTCGCGTCAGCGACAGAGGGAGGACGGCTGACCGCGCCAAAGCGCGGTTTGAGAGGTTTATTATCAAAATAAGTATAACATAAAAAAGAATACAAAAAAAGCCCGACAAATGTTCCTGCGCATCTGTCGGGCCACGGTAATGGCTTATGTATTTGATTGTGGATCACTCGGTGACCAGCATTGCCCAGTTGGTACCGTAATCACTGTTGGTGTCATAGTAGCAAGAAACGCACATCTTGCGGGCTTCCGGATCGAGGAGGATGGCACGGTGGCCATCGGAATTCATCCAGGAATTGACGACCTCTTCCGGGCTGCGGCTGCCCCAGGCAGCAACTTCGCCAACGGCCTGATCTTTCACGTTAAAGGTGTTCAGCACGGTGAAGCAGCTGGTACCATCGGGACGGGTGTGGGAGTTGACCTCTGCCAGCTCACGAGCGCGGAGCTCGGTAGCGGCGTTCAGGTTTGCACCGCCCAGAACCAGGGCGTTCAGGCCGCGGCTGGTGCGCTCTTTGTTGACCAGTGTCATAACCTGCTGAGAGAACTCGTCAGCGTTCACGGGGTAGGTGCAGATGACCACCCAGTAATCGCCGTACTCACCGCCATGATAGTGGCCGACGCCAATGTTCTTGACATTGCCATCCAGCAGGCAGGAGCGGAAGTAATCATTGCTCATCCAGGCTGCAACGGTCTCTTCCGGAGTCTCGGTGCCTGCCCAGTAAGCTTCGCCCACGGAAGCATCGGTCACGCCATACTCGCTGAGGATGGTGAACTCGCGCTGGCCATTGGGACGGACATAAGAATAACGGGAGGTGAGCTCCTGTGCACGAGCCTGAGCGGCGTCGTTCAGGTTCTGGCTGCCGATGGTCACGGCAGAAACGCCAGCCTTTGCACGCTCCATGTTGATCAGCTGCAGGAACTGCTCGCTCTCGCTGCTGGAAGCAGCGGAAGCAGATGCTGCAAAAGCGGATACGACGCACAGCATAACAATGCAGAGCATCATTTTCAGAACATTGTTCTTACGCATATTCAAGACTCCTCGTTGACGATGTTGCAAAAAAAGAGCATTGTAAACGCACCAAGAGCGGATACAATACTCTTTCAAGGTGCAACTGGCTGCCATTTTACAGGCCCTATAGCTTTGCGTCACAGCCTTTCGACTGCTTTGCCGGTTTATGAAAATTTACAATCTCTTCAACGAACTCCGAAGACTGCGTTTCTTTTCAGGCAAAAGAAAAAGAGCATTGAATTGCAACAGATAGCAAAACAACACTCATACAAGTAATGTGCAACTGGCTGCCATTTTACAGGCCCTATAGCTTTGCGTCATAACCTTTCGGTCATTTTGCTAAATATTCAATTCGCAGTCTCCTTTTCAGGAGCCTTCCGGAAACTTATCCTCAGGGGAAAGTGTTCTGCTTTTCAGCACTCTGCTTTCCACAGCTGTAGTATAGCACGGCCTGTCATCCCTGTCAACCGTAAACCGTCAGAAATTGCAAATTTTTTTCACATCCTGTCGCAATTCGTCTCTCCCCTGCCTTTTGCAAACAAAAAAGAGAGGGCGGCTCTCCGGTACCGCCCTCTCTCAATGTTCAAAACGCCTCAGATCACTGAGCAGCCTTGGCTGCCTCGATCTGCTTGACCAGCTCGGGCACGACCTTGAACAGATCGCCCACGATGCCGTAATCGGCCACACCAAAGATGGGTGCGCCCTCATTCTTGTTGACAGCGATGATGCACTCAGAATCCTGCATACCTGCGGTGTGCTGGATGGCACCGGAAATACCCAGAGCCACATAGATCTTGGGGTGCACGGTCTTGCCGGTCTGACCGACCTGATGGTCAGCAGTCATCCAGCCTGCATCGGTCACGGCACGGGAAGCGCCGACCACGCCGCCGCCCAGGGCTGCCGCCAGCTGCTCAGCCAGCTCGATGCCCTTGTTGACATCCTTGCTGATGCCGCGGCCCACAGAGACGATCACGTCCGCGCCGATCAGATCGACCAGCTTCTCAGCGGCCTTCTCAACGCTCAGCACTTCCGTCTTGATGTCGTCAGCGGTCAGGCTGAATGCGGGCTTCACAATCTGGCAGGCATCAGCCTTAGCCTGATCGAACGGAGCCTTCTTCATAACGCCGGGACGGACAGTGGACATCTGGGGACGGAAGCGGGGGCAGATGATGGTAGCCATCAGATGGCCGCCGAACGCGGGACGGGTCATCTTCAGGTTGCGATCCTCATAATCGAACTTCTGCTTGGAGAGGTCGATGGTAGAGCTCTCTTTCAGGAACTCGACATACTTTGCGGTATCCACATCCAGGTGGGTAGCATCAGCGGTCAGGCCGGTGTGCAGACGGGCTGCGCAGCGGGGGCCCAGATCGCGGCCAATGTTGGTCGCGCCGATCAGCAGGGCCTCGGGCTTGTACTCGTTGACCATGTCGCAGAGGACCTTGGTGTAAGCGTCGGTGGTGTAGTCTTTCAGCAGCGGGCTCTCGCAGACCATGACCTTATCGGCACCATAGCCGCCCAGCTCCTTGGCAATGCCTTCCACGTTGTCGCCCAGCAGCAGGCCGGTGACCTCGCAGTTCAGCTCGTCAGCCAGCTTACGGGCCTCGCTGACCAGCTCGAAATCGGTGGGCATCAGTTTGCCCTGGCGCTGCTCACAGAAGACCCATACGCCCTTGTACTCGTTAAAATCAGCCATTGTAATCCTATGCTCCTTTCATCAGATCAGGTGCTTCTTGGCCAGGATACCAGCCAGCTGAGCAGCGACATCGTCGCCCTTCAGCATGGTACCTGCGCCCTTCTGCGGAGGAGTGAAGGACTTAAAGACGTTCGTCGGAGAACCCTTCAGACCGATGGTATCGACCTCGATCAGCGGATCGTCCTTCAGAGCGTTGTAATCGAACACTTCCATCGGCTTGTCATAGCAGGTGAAGATGCCATTGACGCTCATGTAGCGGGGCTCGTTCAGCTCCTTGATGCAGGTCAGCAGGCAGGGAGTCTGAACCTTGACCATCATGTAGCCGTCTTCCAGCATACGCTTCACGGTCAGGGTGTTGCCGTCTTTCTGGATGTCGGCAACGTAGGTCACCTGAGGCAGGTGCAGCTTCTCTGCGATCTGCGGGCCAACCTGAGCGGTATCGCCATCGATTGCCTGACGGCCGCAGAAGACAACGTCCTCGGGGCCAACGCCGATCTTATTGACAGCAGCAGCCAGAATCTGGCTGGTTGCAAAGGTATCAGAACCGCCGAACTCACGGCCGGAAACCAGAACCGCCTTGTCAGCGCCGCGGGCCAGCAGCTCACGCAGCATACCCTCTGCCGGCGGGGGACCCATGGTGACAACAACGACCTCGCAGCCGGTGGCGTCCTTGAGCTTCAGGGCAGCCTCCAGAGCGTTCAGGTCATCGGGGTTGGTGATGGTTGCCATGGAGGCACGGTCCAGCGTACCGTCCGCCTTGACGGCCACCTTACCGGAGGTATCAGGAACCTGCTTTACACAAACAATTGCTTTCATTGTAAATCTTGCCTCCCTTACTTCAGCAGAGCGCCGGAAATGACCATCATCTGCACTTCGCTGGTGCCCTCATAGATCTCAGTGATCTTGGCATCGCGCATCATGCGCTCGATGGGATAGTCACGAGTGTAGCCGTAGCCGCCGAACAGCTGCAGGCAGCGGCGGGTCACGTCGCTGGCGGTGCGGGCTGCGATCAGCTTAGCCTGAGCGGCCTCAACACTATAGCGGACCTTTGCACCGTCCATAGCCTGCTGCTTCTTCAGAGCAGCTGCATAGACCAGGTACTTGGCAGCTTCCACGCGGGCTTTCATCTCAGCCAGCTCGAACTGGGTGTTCTGGAAAGCGGAAATGCTGCGGCCGAACTGCTTACGCTCTTTGACGTATGCAACGGTCTCTTCCAGAGCGCCCTCGGCAATGCCCAGAGCCTGGGAAGCGATGCCGATACGGCCGCCGTCCAGGGTAGCCATAGCCAGCTGGAAGCCCTTGCCGCGCACGCCCAGCATACGGTCTTTCGGGATGCGGCAGTCCTCAAAGATCAGCTCGCAGGTGGAAGAACCGCGAATGCCCATCTTGTCCTCAGCCTTGCCGACGGAGAAGCCCGGGTCGGTACGCTCCACGATAAAAGCAGAGCAGAGCTTCGTGGGACGACCGCGCTTATCCAGCACGTTATCGGTAACGGCGATGACGATGAACACATCAGCAAAGCCAGCGTTGGTGATGAAGATCTTGGAGCCGTTCAGCACCCAGTAATCGCCATCTTCCTTAGCAATGGTCTGCTGGCCCTGTGCATCGGTACCAGCACCCGGCTCGGTCAGGCCGAAAGCGCCCAGCCACTCGCCGCTGCACAGCTTGGGCAGGTACTTTGCTTTCTGCTCGGGGGTACCATTCTCATAAATAGGAGCAGCGCACAGGCTGGTATGAGCAGAGACGATGACACCGGTGGTGCCGCAGACCTTGCTCAGCTCCTCAACTGCCATGACGTAGGACAGGACATCGCCGCCTGCGCCACCCACGGAAGTGGGGAAATAAATGCCCATCATACCCAGCTTGCCCATCTTCTCGACGGTCTCTTTGGGGAAGTACTCTTCGGCGTCAACTTTCTTAGCCAGGGGCTTGACTTCGTTTTCAGCAAACTCGCGGTACATCTTCTGTACCATCTGCTGCTGCTTGGACAGAGTAAAATCCATCGCTATATCCTCCTAACGGGTATTTTTTCAGTTCCTGAGCAGTGCTTGTCCGCTCAGTGCAAACAAATTCCTCCCGGCCGCTTTCCCGCGGCCGGGAGAAACGTTTTTCAGAAATTACAGCTCATCAACAGGGGTCTTGGTGCGGTCTGCGTTGTAAACGTAGAAGCCCTTGCCGGTCTTGCAGCCCAGGTTGCCGCCGCGGACCATCTTACGGATCAGCGGGCAAGCACGATACTTGCTGTCGCCGGTCTCCTTGTACAGAACGTCCATGATAGCCAGGCAGATGTCCAGGCCGATGAAGTCGCCCAGCTCCAGGGGTCCCATGGGGTGGTTTGCACCCAGCTTCATAGCGGTGTCGATGCCAGCAATGTTGGAGACGCCCTCCATCTTGATGAATGCGGCCTCATTGATCATGGGGATCAGGATGCGGTTGACGACGAAGCCGGCAGCCTCGTTGACCTGCACGGGGTTCTTGCCGATGGCAACGGAGATCTCCTTGATCTTCTCAACGGTCTCAGCGGGAGTGTTGCAGCCTGCGATGACCTCGATCAGCTTCATGCGGTCTGCGGGGTTGAAGAAGTGCATACCGATCATGGGGCGGCTCAGGCCCTTGCCGATCTCAGTGATGGACAGGGAGGAAGTGTTGGAAGCAAAGATGCACTCGGGCTTGCAGATCTTATCCAGCTCGCCAAAGGTGGTCTGCTTGACTTTCATGTCCTCAAATGCAGCCTCAACGATCAGGTCGCAGTCCGCGCACAGGTCCTCTTTCAGGCCCGGGGTGATAGCGCCAACGATGGCGTCCACTTTCTCCTGGGTCATCTTGCCCTTGGCGATCAGCTTCTCGTAGCCCTTTTTGATCTTTGCCAGACCATTCTCGGCCCACTCCTGCTTGATGTCACACAGAGCAACGGTGTTGCCCTCAACCTGTGCAAATGCCTTTGCGATGCCCTGGCCCATAGTGCCAGCGCCAATAACACCGATCTTCATAGGATATCTCTCCTTTAAATATTTGATGTTAAGTAATCTTTTCTTACGCTCTCCCCTCTCCCGGGGAAAGCTTGAAACCGGAATGTTTTAGTTGTTGGTGAACACTGCCTTGGGCTTCGGCTTCTCACGAGAGAGGAAGCATGCCATACCCTCGACCTGATCGTGGGTCTCGAAGCAGTCGCCAAACAGCTTCTCTTCCACTTCCACAGCCTTTTCAATGGGGAGGCTGATGCCGTCATTGATGGCTTTCTTGCAGTTGCGCACTGCAATGGGAGCGTTCTTGGCGATCTTGCCAGCCAGCTTCAGGACATTCTCCATCAGCTCAGCCTGCGGATACACGGCGTTGACCA
>ENA-OPCI01001377-OPCI01001377.1-human-gut-metagenome-genome-assembly--contig:-NODE-1377-length-13983-cov-4.727743_pt1 | contig 13983 bp, 14 predicted proteins | sample MGYA00241564_ERZ501479 | MGnify/ENA primary metagenome ERZ501479 (study PRJEB25962, sample SAMEA2042630) | human gut metagenome | biome: human gut; feature: human-associated habitat; material: faeces...
GCCGTGGTTCTGGCTGGTGATAAAGGTGCGGCCGGACTCAAAGCCGGTCCCAGGCTGGTTGGCCCCGCGGTGGCCGTACTTCAGCTTGGTGGTCTTTGCGTCGATAGCCAGTGCCAGCAGCTGGTGACCGAGGCAGATGCCGAAGATCGGCATATCGGACTTCAGCAGCTCCTTGAGGTTTGGTAAGATCTCGACATTCTCCGCCGGGTCGCCGGGGCCGTTGGACAGCATGATGCCGTCCGGGGCAAGGGCCTTGATCTGCTCTGCCGTTGCAAAGGCGGGCATCACGGTCACCTTGCAGCCGCGCTTGACAAGGCAGCGCACGATGTTGCGCTTGCAGCCGTAGTGCATCAGCACGATATGGGTCTCGCCTTCCGGGTTGAACACCTCGGGTGCGGCACAGGTCACGTTCTTTACAGCATCGGTCACGGCATAGGCGCGGATCTCGGCCAGCAGGGCCTCGGTCTCGGCCTTGTTGGCCGGGTCGGCGGGGTCGAAGGTGGTCAGGATGGCGCCGTTCATCACGCCGCTCTCCCGGATGATGCGGGTCAGGTGGCGGGTGTCGATGCCCTCGATGCCGATGGTATTGTTCTTTTTCAAAAAGCTGTCCAGCGTTTCCTCACAGCGCCAGTTGGAGGGGGTGGTGCAGGCTTCGCGTACGATGTAGCCCTTTGCCCAGATGCGGTCGGACTCCATATCATCGTGGTTCATGCCGTAGTTGCCGATGAGGGGATAGGTCTGGGTGATGATCTGGCCGTAGTAGCTGGGGTCGGTCAGGGTCTCCTGAAAGCCCACCATGCCGGTGGAGAACACCACCTCGCCCACGGTCACGCCCTGCGCGCCCACGGACTGTCCGGCAAAGACCATGCCGTTTGCCAAAAGAAGATATGCGTTCATAGTTTTCCTCGTTTCAACAAAAGCTTTCAGTTTACAGGGTCTGCTTTGCTTCCTGCTTCATCTTGCGGCTGCCCAGATGCACCAGCGGCAGTTTGCCCTCCTTGCAGATGGGGCACTCCTCCGGGGTATAGTTGGGCAGGTCCAGCTTCAGGGCGCTGGCCAGAATGGGGATGGGAGACGGAGCCTCAGGCTTGGTGCGGTCCACCACACAGGTGATGCCAAGGCAGATGCCGCCGGCCTCTTCGATGACGCGCTTGGTCTCCAGAGAGGAGATGCCGGTGGTCACCACGTCCTCGGCGATGATGCACTTTTCACCCGGGTGGATGGCAAAGCGCTTCAGGCACATCACGTTGTCCACGCGCTCGGTAAAGATGGCGCGCTTGCCGGTCTGGCGGGCCAGCTCGTAGGCGTACACGATGCCGCCCATGGCAGGGCCGACGATGACGTCCACGTCCATCTCCTTGACCTTGTCGGCCACAGCCTTCATCACCTCGGCGCAGCGGTCCGGGTACTGCTGCAGATAAGCCATCTGGCAGTATGCGCCGGAGTGCCGGCCGGAGGACAGCAGGAAGTGACCCTCCAGAAATGCGTCACAGCTCTTCAGAATTTCAAGTGCTTCACTCATTGTACTTCTCCCTCTCTTTTCAGTGGTGTATATTCCTTTGGGTGGTATTGTACCACGCTTTTACACTATTTGCAAATTTATGCGTTAAGTTTTATTTTATGCGCATAATTGTAGATATTTTATGGATATATCAGTTTTTATTCTGCATGACGGGCGCAGCCGCGGATCTCGTCCAGCGTTTTCACACCGTTCTTGTCCATCCATGCTGCCATCTCGTCCGCAATGGTCTCCATCGCGCGGGGGTTGGCAAAGTTTGCGGCACCCACCTGCACTGCGGTGGCACCTGCCATGATGAACTCCAGTGCGTCACGGCCGGTGGCAATGCCGCCCAGACCCACCACCGGGATGTTCACCGCACCCACGGCCTGCCATACCATGCGCAGGGCGATGGGTTTCACGGCAGCACCACTCATACCTCCGGTCACGGTCGACAGGATGGGACGACGCTTTTCTGCATCGATGGCCATACCCAGCAGGGTGTTGATGAGCGACACGCTGTCGGCTCCGGCACCTTCTACGGCACGGGCAATTTCGGTGATGTCTGTTACGTTGGGCGACAGTTTTACAATTAATGTCTTCTTGTAGACTTTACGCACGGCACTCACCACTTCGGCAGCTCCGTGAGCCGTTACACCGAAAGCCATACCTCCCTGCTTCACGTTCGGGCAGGAAATGTTCAGCTCGATGGCCGGGATGTTTTCCAGTTCGTTGATGATGGAAGCCGTCTCCGCATAGTCTTCCACCTGTGAGCCGGACACGTTTACAATCATGTTCGTACGGATGTCCTTAATTTGCGGATAGATGTGGTCCACGAAATAATGCACGCCTTTGTTCTGCAATCCCACGGCATTGAGCATACCCATGGGCGTTTCGGCCATACGCGGGTAAGGGTTTCCTTCACGATGGTGAAGTGTGGTTCCCTTCACGATGATACCTCCGATTTTCTCCAGGTCCACGAAGTCCTGAAACTCCAGTCCATATCCGAATGTACCCGATGCGGTCATGACCGGGTTCGACAAGTTCAATTTACCGATGTTTACGCTTAAATCTGCCATAATAGTTTCTTTATATTAAATACCGGACCTTCTTTACATACGCACACATGTCCCTCGTCTGTCTTTTCCACGCAGCAGAGGCAGGCTCCGACGCCGCAGGCCATGGTGTTTTCCAGTGACACCTCGCATTCGATGCCTTCTGCCTTGGCATACTTGGCCACTGCCATCATCATGGGTTTCGGGCCGCAGGTGTAAATCATGTCAAACTTCTGTGCTTTCAGTACGCTGTGCATGGTGACGTATCCCTTTTCGCCCATGCTGCCGTCTTCGGTGGTGGTGTACACGTCGCCGAGGGCTTCAAACTGTTCCAGCTGGAGCAGGTCGTTCTTTGAGCGGGCACCCAGCAGGAAGGTGGGTTTGCATCCCTGCTTCAGGAGCGCTTCGCCCAGGTAGAGCATGGGAGCCGTACCTACACCGCCGCCCACGAGCAGCACCTTGGTGTCGGCAGAAGCCGGCATGGTGAATCCGTTGCCCAGCGGGAGCACTACGTTTACTGTATCGCCTTTCTGTACAGTAGCCAGTTTACGGGTACCGTCGCCCACGAGCTGGACGAGGAACCATACTTCGTTTTTCTCTCTATCTACGTAGTTGATGGAAATGGGGCGACGCAGGAAGGTAGTCGGCGAACCGTCCACCCGGATTTCGGCAAACTGTCCCGGAAGCATTTCGGGCAAGGGAGCCTCTTGCGTCAGCTTGATGAGAACGTAGTTCGCGTGCAGGCGAGTGTTCTCGGTGACTGTCAAATCTAAGATGTATTTCTTCATATAAAAAAGGTAAATTCGTTTCTTTCACGCAAAGATACGAATTTACCTTTTATATGCCTAACACCTTGGCGGGTGCTTTTGTCGTTCGGGGACTTATTTTTCGGGTTTGAACACCTCGTAGGTGCCGTTGTCGAAGAAAATACGTATTTCGGTAATCTTCGGATGCGGCTTTTCGATGTACTTAACTTCCTCTCTGATAATCTCTTTTGGCGGATAAACCACGGTAGGAACCTCGTTCTCCTTGCGAAAATCGGAGTGAGCCGGCTCTTCGGTCGTGTTTTTCGGATTCTCGAACGGTTGTGAGAACAAGTCCATGCCTGTTACGGCGGGAGCGCTTTCTTCCATTTCGCCTTCACCGTAGAGCAGCCAGTTGATGTTGATGTACGGACATGCCTTATGGATGCGCATGACGACTTCCAGGCTGGGTTTGTTTCGCCCGCTGAAGATGTGCGACAGTGATGAGGTAGAGATGCCTATCTTTTCGGCGAATTCGGCATTCGACAAACCCTCTTTTTGCATGACTTTTAGAATCCGGTCCTTCATATACAAATGGAAATTGCTTTGTTTGTTGATTACAAAAGTAATTCTTTAAATTTAGAAATGCAAATTTATAAATCTAAATTTACATTATTACAAGTGTAAACTGTATTATTCCAATTGTATATTTCCGCTTCTGTACAAGTGTAAATACATTTGTAATCGACTTTAGTTTGGTTGATTATTTAGCTGGTTATCAGTTTGATATATCTGTATACATGTGTATATATGGGCAAAATAAGAGTTTATTCGCTCTTTCAGGTTGTTTTATTGAACAGATTTGTAGATATTATTCTAAAATATACTGGTATTCAGTATGTTATGCTTCTTAAAGCTGCATGTTATATTTATTCGTTTACATTTAGATAAGTAACGCTTTATTCTTGTAAATCGCATTGTGTCAGTGTAATATCTCCCCTACCCGTTTGCTAAAATTTACATTTGTAGCTGATAAACAGGTAAAATACAAATGTAAATCATCCAATTCTACACAAATAAGTGATTACATTTGTATTTTGTACCTTCCACTTCTATCTGTAATTTACCGTTTGTAGGGAAACTTCGTGAGAATTGAAAATTTGACGTCCATTTGTATTTTCCTCCTGATTTTTCAATTCTCGTGAAAAACGAAAAAAGCGGCATACATCCGGTCCTTTTTCAGATGTATGCCGCTTGTACAGCGTATTGCTTTCCTCTTTTCAGAGATTCAGTTTCGGTTAATGAAGAATGAAATAAATCAAATCGCGCAGCAACTCTCCATCAGGCGTGGAAGGATTGCCTATACCTTTCGACCGGGCGTCGCATTCGCGAATGGCATGGATGATTTGCATCACCTTAACGCCTGAATAGCGTCGCATGGCTGCCATGTATTCTTTCGCCTGCCACGGACTTTTCAAGCCTAACTGAGCCGCTATTCCCTGGTCTGATTTCTCAGGTGCATAATAGGCCAGCATCAGGTTCGAGAAGAAGTTGAACAGAATGGCCAGTGTCATTTGTAGCGGATTGTTCTTTGGATTCTCCTCGAAGTACTTGATGATTTTGTTGGCCTTCAGCACATCCTTTTCCACCAGTGCGCTCCGCAGCTCAAAGTTGTTGTAATCTTTGCTGATACCGATGTTCCGCTCAATCTGTTCCGGTGTGATGCGGCGTGCGCCTTCCGGCAGTGTCAGGATAAGCTTCTCCAGTTCGCCGGCCATACGGTTCAGGTCGGCTCCTACAAACTCGGCCATCATTTCCGATGCCTTGGGCTCGATTTCCACTTTCTTCCGCTTCAGGTATGAGGAGATGAAACCTGGAATCTGACTGTCCTTGAGCTTCCGCGATTCGAACAGCACTCCGTTTTTTTCGATTTCGGCGGCCAGTTTCTTCCGGCGATCAATGCTGCCGTGCTTGTAGCATACCACCAGTATGGTCGATTTCTGAGGCTTCTGCAGGTAGAAAGCCAGCTCCTCGATGCGTTTCAGGCTCTGTGCTTCCTTTACTACTACCACCTGGTATTCCGACATCATCGGGTAACGCTTGGCAGCGTTGATGACGTTAGCCACATCGGTATCGACCCCGTATGTGACGGTCAGGTTGAACTCCTTTTCTGTTTCACTGAGCACGGTATCAATGATGTAGTCGGCAATCCGGTCGATGTAGTAATCCTCTTCGCCCATCAGGAAATATACGGGCGCATAGATGCGGTTCTTCAGGTTGCGTACAATCTCTTCGTAAGTGACTTCTTTTGCCATTTTCGTCGGTTTACCAGTCAAATTTCAGGTGTTTCACGGTCTTCTTCTCGTCGATGATCATGCGCAGGGCATCGATACCGATTTCTACGTGTTCATGCACGAAATTCTTGGTCACTATATTATCACTTTGTTCCGTTTTCACGCCTTCCGGAATCATGGGCTGGTCGGACACAAGCAGCAGGGCACCTGTAGGAATGTGGTTGGCAAATCCGGTGGTGAACAAAGTCGCCGTTTCCATATCCACTGCCATGGCACGAGTCTTCAGCAGGTATTTCTTGAACTCCTCGTCGTGTTCCCAAATGCGGCGGTTGGTGGTGTACACGGTTCCGGTCCAGTAGTCGCGTGAGTGGTCACGGATGGCCGAAGATACGGCACGCTGGAGCATAAAGGCCGGAAGAGCCGGTACCTCGGGCGGATAATAATCGTTCGATGTTCCTTCGCCACGGATGGCCGCGATAGGCAGAATCAGGTCGCCTATCTGGTTCTTCTTGTCGATACCTCCGCACTTGCCCAGAAACAGGCAGGCTTTCGGATGTACGGCACTAAGCAGGTCCATGATGATGGCCGCATTGGGACTTCCCATACCGAAGTTGATGATGGTCATGCCTTCTGCATGGGCCGAAATCATGTTGGCATCGCGTCCCAGAATGGGCACGTTGAACCGTTCGGCAAAGATTTCGACGTATTTATTGAAGTTTGTCAACAAGATGTACTCACCAAAGTCTTCCAGTTTCCGCTTGGTATAACGCGGGAGCCAGTTTGCTACGATTTCTTCTTTTGTTTTCATTAGCTCTCAGAATTTGTGTTGCCAAATAAAAGGTTATTGGGAAGATGATATTATCTTCCTTAAACGCAAATGTACAATAATAATGCAAACAGAAAAAAGAATTTGGGATTTTCTCTTACCGGAGACCTTCGGTTTTTGGAAAATAATTCAGCTTTTATGTACTTTTGAGAAAATGGAGTATCTTTGCCTCGTAATAGAAGAACGCTTATGTTTGCATTGAACCTGCCTGCTTTTGAGGCAAAGATTGCCCAGCGAGAGGGAAAGAACGTGATATTTGACGTGCTCCGTCGCCGGTATGTAGCGCTGACTCCGGAGGAGTGGGTACGCCAGCATTTTACGAATTTCCTGCTGAAGGAAAAGGGGTATCCGCAAGGACTGTTGGCCAATGAGATACAAATTAACCTGAACGGGACGAAGAAACGCTGTGACACGGTGCTCTACCGGCGCGATCTGACTCCGCAGATGATTGTGGAATACAAGGCTCCTTCGGTGGAGATTACGCAGGCTGTTTTTGACCAGATTACCCGTTACAACATGGTGCTGAAGGTGGATTACCTGGTGGTGAGCAACGGGCTTCGTCACTACTGCTGCCGCATCGACTATGCACGGAATACGTATTATTTTCTCCCGGACATTCCCCGTTATGCAGATTTATAGTGCATAAAAAAAGAAGGAATCCCCTGAGCGGGAATCCCTTCTTCTGCTGTCAGACGGAAGTCTGACGCTTATTTCATTTTTGTTTCCAGATGCTTTTCTGTTTCTACACCAGCCAGTTCCGGGTCAATCATGATACGGCCACAGTATTCGCATACGATGATTTTCTTGCGCATACGGATGTCGAGCTGTTTCTGAGGCGGAATCTTGTTGAAGCAACCGCCACAAGCGTCACGCTGCACGTAAGTAATACCCAGACCGTTGCGTGAGTTCTTACGGATACGCTTGAAAGCCTGAAGCAGACGTGGTTCGATGGTAGCTTCCAAGTTCTTGGCTTTCTCTCTCAGCTTTTCTTCTTCCTGCTTGGTTTCTGAGATGATTTCGTCCAGTTCGTTCTTCTTTACTTCCAGGTCTTTCTTTCTTTCTTCCAGCAATTGTTCGCTCTTTACGATTTCCTCTTCTTTCGACTTGATGCCGGCTGTATATTCACGGATACGCTTTTCGCAGAGTTCCACTTCCAGGCTCTGGAATTCGATTTCCTTAGTCAGTACGTCGTATTCACGGTTGTTACGTACGTTGTCCTGCTGACTCTTGTACTTTTCGATAGAAGCCTTGGCAGTTTCGATTTCGATTTTCTTGCTGGCTACGTTTGACTTCAGTTCTTCGATTTCAGCCTTGATTTTCTCGATACGTGTGCTCAGCAACAAAAACAATCCGTTTCAGGAGTTATTAAAGATGCTACGGGGGATAGCCTGCACTTCCAGCGGAAGCTCTCCTCTCAGTGTCTTGATTTTGTCAATCTCCGACAACATGGTTTGCAACTGGTAGAGTGCTTTCAGCTTTTCTTCCACACTCAATTCATTCGGATCTTTCTTTGCTTCTTTAGCCATAGTTTTCTACAAGTATTTTATGGGATTGGTATTGACACGCGTCAGCTGTGCGTCGAGTGTCGGAAACTTTTCCCGTATGATTGAATATAATAAATCTTTTGTATATTGTTCGCTTTCGTAGTGCCCTATCTCTGCAATGAGAATATCGTTCTCGTAGCTGAAATAGTCGTGGTATTTCACTTCGCCTGTCAGGAACACGTCGGCATGGGCTCTTACGGCCTTGGGCAGCAGGAAGGCTCCTGCTCCTCCACAGAGGGCGACGGTCTGGATGAGGCGTCCCGTCATGCGCGAATGTTTTACACAGCCCACCTCGAACAGCTTCTTGACCCGGCGCAGGAAATCGGTCTCGGTTTCCGGTTCTTCCAGTTCACCTACGATGCCCGCTCCTGCCTGTGTCCATTCGTTCTGCAAGGGATAGAAGTCGTAGGCTGGTTCCTCGTAAAGATGTGCCTCGACGAGAGCTTTCTGCACCTTCCCTTTCAGGAATACCGGCAGCACGGTTTCAATCCGTACCTCATGCTCTTCGTGCAACTGGCCGATTTCTCCGCAGAAAGGATGTGTGCCCGGCTGTGCGCGGAAAGTGCCCTTCCCTTCCAGATTATAGCTGCAGGAATCATAGTTACCGATGCAGCCGCATCCGGCTTCGAACAAGGCATTGCGTACCTCGTCGGCCTGTGCCTTCGGTACGAAGGTAACCAGTTTCAGCAGCTGGTTTTCTTTCGGTTCCAGGATTCTTACGTTCTTCAGTCCGATTTTCTCGGCAATCTTGAAGTTGACGCCCTGAGGTGCGTTGTCCAGGTTGGTGTGCATCGAGAAAATCACGATGTCGTTCTTGATGGCCTTCAGGATGCAGCGTTCCACGTAGTCGCGTCCGGTAATCGACTTGTAGCCCTTGAAGATGAGCGGATGGTGAGATACAATCAGGTTATATCCCAGTGCGATGGCTTCATCCACCACGGCTTCGGTTACGTCCAGACACAACAAAGCCCCTGTAGCTTCCGCGTCTGTCAATCCGATTTGCAGTCCGGCATTGTCGAATCCGTCCTGTAAAGGCAGAGGCGCGAATATCTCAAGGGCATTCACAATTTCCTTAATTTTCATATTTCGCGAAAAATTTCATGCAAAGATAGGACTTTTCGCGCACATATCCATGCAGGAAGTATTCGTTTTTGTATTTTTTCATGAATATTCCTTCACTTGCGGGCATGAGAAAGCCCCGCTACACCCTTTCGGACGTAGCGAGGCTTCTCACTTATACACCTTTAAACAAAATGAATTTCTGTATTATTTACGAGCTTCTGCAATGTAAGCCAATGCTTCCTTACATTTTTCTGTGACATAAGTCCAGTCTTCAGCAGCTACCTTGTCTTTCGGGAACAGCTTAGAACCCATACCTACGCAGAATACTCCGGCCTTAATCCATGAAGTCAGGTTTTCCTGAGTAGGTTCTACTCCACCGGTTACCATCAGCTTAGACCATGGCATCGGAGCCAGCAAACCTTTTACCAGTTTCGGACCCAGTACGTCGCCCGGGAAAATCTTGCAGAGGTCGCAACCCAGTTCCTGTGCGAAACCTACTTCAGACACGCTACCGCATCCCGGAGTGTAAGCTACCAGACGACGGTTGCAGACTTTTGCGATTTCAGGGTTGAATAACGGACCTACCACGAAGTTAGCACCCAACTGGATGTACAGAGAAGCTGTAGCAGGGTCTACGATAGAACCTACACCCATTGCCATTTCCGGACATTCTTTTGCTGCGAATTTCACTACTTCAGCAAATACTTCATGTGCAAAGTCACCACGGTTGGTGAATTCAAATGCACGTACACCACCGTCATAGCAAGCCTTTACCACTTTCTTTGCTACTTCTGCATCCTTGTGATAGAATACAGGAACCATACCTGTTGAACCAATCTTGTTCAACACTGCAATTTTATCGAATTTAGCCATTTTTTCTAACCTTAAATGAAATGTTGTTTGTTTGAGTAATTATCTCTGTACGCGACCGCTAGCGTCACCACCAGCCAGTGCTTCTACTTCTTCTACAGATACCAGGTTGAAGTCGCCGTTGATAGTGTGCTTCAATGCTGAGGCTGCTACTGCGAATTCCAATGCTTCGCCCTGAGTAGCTTTGGTCAGCAAACCGTGGATAATACCACCTGAGAATGAGTCACCACCACCTACACGGTCAATAATCGGGTCGATGTCGTAACGCTTAGAAGTATAGAATTCTTCACCGTTGTAAATCATCGCCTTCCAGCCGTTGTGAGTAGCAGAGAAAGATTCACGCAAAGTAGAAATTACATACTTGAATCCGAATTCCTTAGCCATGGCTGTGAAGATTCCCTTGTAGCCTTCTGCATCGGTCTTACCGCCTTCTACGTCAGCATCCGGTTTGAAGCCTAAGCAAAGTTCAGCATCTTCTTCGTTACCGATACAAACGTCTACATATTGCATCAACGGGCGCATGATAGACTGTGCTTTTTCTTTTGTCCACAGTTTTTTGCGGAAGTTCAAGTCAACAGAAACTGTTACTCCGTGACGTTTTGCAGCTTCACAAGCCAATTTAGTCAGTTCAGCAGCCTTGTCAGAGATAGCCGGAGTAATACCAGACCAGTGGAACCAGTCAGCACCTTCCATGATAGCATCAAAGTCGAAGTCGCAAGAATCAGCTTCAGCGATGGCAGAGTGAGCGCGGTCGTAGATAACCTTGCTAGGACGCATAGAAGCACCTGTTTCCAGGTAGTAGATACCTACGCGGTCACCACCACGGGCGATGTAGTCAGTCTTCACACCGTATTTGCGCAATGCGTTTACAGCTGACTGTCCGATTTCGTGTTTCGGCAATTTGGTTACGAAGTATGCTTCATGACCATAGTTGGCACAGCTTACAGCTACGTTTGCTTCACCTCCACCGTAAACTACGTCAAAGCTGTCTGATTGAACAAAACGAGTATTGCCCGGTGTAGACAATCTCAACATGATTTCGCCTAAAGTAACAATTTTTCCCATTGCTAGATATTTTTATACTTATATGATTAATAATGTAGTTCTTAGCTTGTATCACAAAAACGGTTCTTTTAGCGGTTACTTTTGAAATATCCATTTTGTGTACGTACACAAAGGTACGGTTTATTTTTTAAAAACCAAAATAAGTTATATATTTGTATCGAAAAAAATGAATTTTTACTGAATGCACAGATTTTACAATATAATAAGGTAAGAACGCATGGAGAAACAGCAAGATAGAATCCGAATCAAGGACATCGCCCAGATGGCCGGAGTATCGGTGGGAACAGTAGACCGTGTACTTCACTCCCGGAGCGGTGTGTCTGAGTCTAGCCGCATTAAAGTGGAAGAAATATTGAAGAAGCTGAACTATCAGCCCAACATGTATGCCAGTGCGCTGGCTTCGAACAAGAAATACAGATTTGCCTATCTGCTCCCTTCGCACAATGAAGGTGATTACTGGAAGGATGTGGAACGTGGCATGCAACAGGCCATCACCCGTTTTTCCGATTTCAATGTTTCTCTGTCCGACTATTATTATGACCAGTACGAGTCAGGTGCCTTTATAGAAAGTGGTATGCGCATTTTAGAAGCACAGCCCGACGGAGTCATCCTTTCGCCTACTGTAGAAGAAGAAACTGAACGGTTTGTCAGCCTGCTGCGCGAAGCCGGCATTCCGTATGTATTTATTGATTCGAATATTGCTCGGCTGGAGCCGCTGGCTTTCTACGGACAGCATGCCCAGCGGAGCGGATACTTTGCCGCCCGCATGTTGCGTCTGCTGGCTAGTGGCGAACCGGAAATTGTTATCTTCCGTCAGATAAACGAAGGACGTCTGGGTTCGAACCAGCAGCTCCATCGTGAAGAGGGCTTCTATGAATACATGAAGGAGCACTGTCCTGAACTGAAGATGTGGGAACTGAACCTCTATGCCAAACAGCCGGGTGAAGATGCTTCGTTGCTGGACGATTTTTTTGCGGCGCATCCGAACGTGAAGTGCGGTATCACCTTCAACTCGAAGGCGTACATCATCGGCGAGTATATGCAGCGTCACGGACGTACGGACTTCCACCTTATGGGTTACGACCTGCTGCGTCGCAACGTGGCTTGCCTGAAGGAAGGAGTGATTGACTTCATCATAGCCCAGCAGCCTACCGTGCAGGGATACAACAGCATTGAATGTCTGTGCAACCACCTGATTCTGCGCAAGAAGGTGAAGGACTGCAACTACATGCCTATCAACCTGATTACGACGGAAAACATCGATTTCTACTTCGATGCACATGTCAACGAATAACCTGATTACATTGCTATTAATATGAAAACAACTTATTTGAGAATCAACCCGGCCGATAACGTGGCGGTGGCTATTTCTCCCCTTCATGCAGGAGAAACCATTGAGGCAGACGGACGGGTGATTACCCTGCGCACGGATGTGCCTGCCGGCCACAAGGTGACGCTGAAGAATTTCCAGGCTGGAGAGAATATCATTAAATACGGCTACCCCATCGGTCATGTTACCGTTGATGTACCCGAAGGTACATGGGTGAGCGAGAAAGAAATCAAGACTAATCTGGCAGGGCTGCTGGATTATACTTACCAGCCTGTGGAGGTGCATACGGATATTCCTATGGAACACCGCACGTTCAAAGGTTATCGCCGTCGGAACGGAGACGTAGGCGTGCGTAACGAGATCTGGATTATCCCGACTGTGGGCTGTGTGAACGGCATCGTGAACCAGCTGGCCGAGGGACTTCGCCGCGAAACGGACGGAGGAAAAGGAGTGGATGCCATCGTGGCTTTTCCGCATAATTATGGTTGCTCGCAGTTGGGCGAAGACCATGAGAATACAAAGAAGATTCTGCGCGACATGGTGCTGCATCCCAATGCCGGAGCCGTGCTGGTAGTGGGATTAGGATGCGAGAACAACCAGCCCGATGTGTTCCGTGAATTTATCGGTTCGTATGATAAAGACCGTATCCGCTTCATGGTGGCACAGAAGGTGGACGATGAATATGAAGAAAGTATGCGCATCTTGCGTGAACTGTATGCCAAATGCTGTCAGGATGAGCGTACGGATGTGCCCCTCTCCGAGTTGCGTGTGGGACTGAAATGCGGTGGTTCCGACGGTTTTTCAGGTATTACGGCCAATCCGCTGCTGGGTATGTTCTCCGACTACCTGATTGCGCAGGGAGGTACTTCAGTGCTGACGGAGGTGCCTGAAATGTTCGGGGCAGAAACCATCCTGATGAACCGTTGCCGTACTACAGAATTGTTCAACCAGACGGTGAGTCTGATTAATGATTTCAAGGAATACTTCCTTTCACATGGAGAGCCCGTGGGCGAGAATCCTTCGCCGGGTAACAAGGCCGGAGGTATCTCTACACTGGAAGAAAAAGCACTGGGTTGCACACAGAAATGCGGAAAGAGTTACGTATCGGGCGTGATGGCCTACGGGGAACGCTTGCAGACGAAGGGATTGAACCTGCTTTCGGCTCCGGGCAATGCCCTGGTAGCTGCTACGGCCCTCGCCTCTTCCGGCTGCCACATCGTGCTGTTCACTACAGGACGCGGTACGCCGTTCGGTACCTTCGTGCCTACTATGAAGATTTCTACCAACTCCAACCTGGCGGCGCATAAGCCCGGCTGGATTGACTTCAATGCCGGTGTCATCGTAGAAAATGAGCCGATGGAAACCACTTGCCGTCGTTTCATCGATTATGTGATTCAGGTGGCCAGCGGAGAACCCGTGAACAACGAAAAGAAAAACTACCGCGAAATCGCAATTTTCAAGAATGGTGTAACCCTTTGATAAACAATTGTTTATTATTTTTCTTAAAACCCATAAAAAAACGCAAGTACGTTTGTCCATGAACGTACTTGCGTTTTATTTAAAACGTCAAAGCGTTTTGATTAAAATGTACTTGCGTTTAAATGTAAACGCCTTTGCGTTTTCTTTCAAATGCAAAGGCGTCTGAAGTGTACTGAAAATAGTTGTCAGTTTGAAGATTAATTCCTGACAAAGTTGA